>JAEEGL011495903.1_pt1 | contig 15713 bp, 14 predicted proteins | sample 9134231 | NCBI WGS metagenome assembly JAEEGL01 (sample SAMN16246548, study PRJNA631951) | gut metagenome | biome: gut microbiome; feature: rumen; material: fiber-attached | host: Bos | place: Iran: Karaj | collected 2018-10
ACTCGTTTGCATCCGGCAGCGTGCATAACAGCCTGATTCTATTCCGCACGGAGCTGTCGCGGGTAAAAGATTATCCCGATGAAATAGCCGATTCCGTTAAGAAAGCGGTTCAGGTCTATCTGGACGAACTGGACGCCGCGCAGACCAAGAACGGAACGAGAATCCTGTACGGAAAGAATTATTCGGGGTACAGAGATTTTTCCCCGTCGTATTTTTATGAGTTGATGAAGGCTGCAGAATCCGCCGATTATAATACCGGCGCGTTCAATTCCATAATGGATGGGCTGGAGGATCTGTGGTACGGCTTCAGAAAGTTTTTCGGCAAGTACAACAATTCCAAGCAGAAGGATATAAAAAACACGCAGAAAGCCATGCTGCAGTACAACGACGTGACCAGACGACAGCTGCGGGATATTCAGAGAAGGGTTGGCTACGCGGAAGAGAAAAGCGCCTCACGGATCCGTTTGATACAGGACTTTGTGGACGCTTTGCAGGAGTATATTTACGAGTTTGATCAGATCATGGCAAAGTTTGCGTACGATCCCATGCATTTTAACGTGCTTGACGTTGATTTTACCGATAAATACATGCAGCTGCTGCGTGCGTTCAACCGCGTCGTTCAGATTGACGAAATCACAGACAGCGATATGGAGGCGTTTATCAATTCCGATCAGGCCGAAACATATCTGTATGGGCAGGTACGTATCATTTACGATTTTATCGGCAATCTTTCCAAAATGGACATGCAGTCCCTCGACTTTTGGAAGATCGTGATCTTCCAGATGTTTGACGTTGCGGAAGGACAGATTGCGACCTTCGGCAATTATTCCAAAATGGTAATGAAAAAAGAGCTGCTCGACATGATGAACAGCCTTGCCGACTGTTACACTTACGACGGCTCCGACGAGCAGGAGCTGCTGGAAGAAACGAAAGAATTCCTGAAGTATTATAAAAAATACGGGAAGGACGTATACAAATACCTGAACACGCACCGCATGAAGAACGGCAAACTGCTTCTGGACGGCCGTACCAAAGAAGCGATCCGCTTCAGGGGTTTTTTGGAGAGTCTGGAAAGCGCAGGCAAAATACTGGAATACGGAGATCAGGCGATCGATGTGCTTTCCACGCTTTTTATTGATTATAACCGCAACCTTGAATTTCTGGAATCCTTTGAGAAAAACATTCAGCTGGACGGAGATATGAAGGAGTGCTTTGAGGAGATCAAAAGGACCTACCAGCACGATCTGGATCAGAAGCTGGACGATATTCTTCAGGTGTTGGTCAAAGACGGCGTACAGGCTTTATATACGATCTCGGTAGGCAAAATGGTAGCCGTTGTAAAAAAGACGATCGGCATTATCGGAGAAGCAACCGGCGAATCGGCTAAAACCGAAGCGCAGCTTGAACTGATGACGTACGGTTATGATATTGTGGGAAAATCGGAAGCGGCCTTTAACGAAGCCGTAAGGAAGCTGAAGGAAGCGGATAAGAACAGCGAGGATTACCCGGCGCTGGTCGCGGACGTAAAAAACTGCTTTGCGATATATAAAAGCAGCCTTTGCCGCATGTTTGAAAAAATGGCGGCGGCCACAGACGGCGACCAAAGGGATTATTATTACTACTGTTCCTCGCAGGTAGCATCATTTTCACTGAAGGATTTTGATAAAAACGAGTTTTTGACGTATGAGGAATACCTGAAAGAGGGATACGCGCATTGATTCTTCTTAAAACGGCGGTTAAAAGGTACTTTTCAATCATACGATAAAATGCAGTCCGATAACGCGGACGTTCACGTTCGCGCGGCAGCCGTAAAAAAAGGAGGGGCCCATGCCGACCGTCGACAAAAACATACTTGAAAACGTGGGGCTGCTGAACCGCTTTGCGGCGCGGTACGGCGCCGCCGTGATCGCTTTTCCCGCGGAGGACTGGCCGGAGGCGTTCTGCGATTTTTACGAAATAAAAAGCAGGAATCTGAAACCGGTCCCCTCCCCCGACGGCTTTTGCGGCACGCTGCGGGAGGTGTGCGGTTACGACGTATGGCAGCCCATCGCCGAACAGACGGAAAGCCTGTTCGGACTGCCGCGGCGCGTTGCCGTTTTTGAGGACGCCGCCGCTTTAAAGGACGAAATGGAGGGGCCGGACGGCCTCGGCCCGTTTTTTTTCATCTTCGATATGATGTTCTGCGAATACGATACCTTTACGCTCTGCTTTATTTCCGGCTCCGACGACTGAACAAAGCATTCTCGGCTTTATCGCAAATAATCAACAAGCCGTACCGCGGTTTTCCGCGGTACGGCTTTTATTTGCGGCGAAACGCACAGGGCGCGGTTCAGCCGTTCTCCGGCAGCACGGAGAGGATATACGCCGCGATCTTCGTGCTGTTTACGATGTAGCCCGTATGCCCTGCGCCGGAAAAGATCTTCAGTTCCGCGCCGGGGACGGTTTCGGCGATGTGCCGCGTGTGGGAAAGCTTTATGAGGTCCCGCTCGCCCGCCGTGACGAACGTGGGCACGCGGATGGAGCGCAGCATTTCGTCGGTGATATCCGGCTCGCGCAGCATGATGCGCATTTTGTCGCTGCGGTCCACATGGCTCCACAGCCGGAAGAAACACAGCGGCAGATCCTTAGTGCTGTCCGGACGGAGGCTGGCGCCGCTCACGATCAGCGCGGAAAGCAGGTCCGGATGCGCCGACGCGAGCAGCAGTCCGACGATGCCGCCGTCCGAAAAGCCGTAATAGGCGGGCTTTTCCAGCCCCAGCGCTTCAATAAACCGGAACATATCCTCCGCCATATCAGCGTAATGCAGCGTTTTTACTTTTTCGCTTTTGCCGTGATCGCGGGAATCCGGGCAGTACACCGTAAAGCGCCGCGAAAGCGTTTTCACCGCGCGCCGGAAGATTTTGTGGTCCATGCTGTTGCAGTGGACCATCACGAGCGGTCTGCCCGCGCCCGTTTTTTCGTAATAGAGACGTACGCCGTTCACCGTGATATACATTGCGTTGCTTCCTTTCTTTATCCGCCCGGGTCATTTTGCCCGGCGCCGTGTTTAACGATATAAAGGCCCGCGCGCCGCGGTAAGCGTATCCGCGGGCAAGCCCCGGCGGCGGAAAACGGGGCTATGCGCGCCCGGCCGCTATCCTTATCTCTGCAAAAATATCGCCGCCGCTCTTTCCATCCGCTGCGCCGCGTATTCAAAAAAGCCGGTATAGGCCGCGCAGTATCTGTTTTTGGTAAAGCCGTCCGTCCGGTCCCGCTTGCAGCCGCCGCGGCAGAGGGCGTAGTATCTGCACGCCCCGCAGTATTCGCGGATCGCCGCGGATTCGGCGATAAAGCCCCTCTGCTTTTCGCTTTCCGCAAAGGGCGCCCCGTCGAATACGCTGCCGAGCCGGTACGCCGCTTTGCAGTAAAAATCGCAGGGGTAGATATCGCCGTCGGCCTCGACCGTGAAATAGCTGCCGCAGGTACCACACATGGCGCAGTTTTCGGGCGGCCTGCCCATAAGGAGCCCCACGTAATTATCGATATGCCGCACCGAAATATATTTCCCGTTCATAAGCTCTCCGTACCAAAGATCGAAGACCCGCTTTAAAAACGCCTCGTATTTTTCCGGCGAGAGCGCGGCGCCGCAGCCCTCGTCCACCAGCGGGATGAACTGCAGGAACCGGAAGCCGTGCTTTTTGTAATACCGCCAGGCGGAATCGATATCCGCAGCGTTTTCATCGTCGATCACGGAAAGGATGTTGAAATCGACGCCGTGCCTGCGGAGGACCGAGATCGCGCGCAGCACCTGCGGAAAAACGCTTTCGCCGCTTTTATCGCGGCGGTAGCGGTCGTTGGCGCGGCGGTCCCCGTCAAGCGAAACGCCCACGAGGAAGCCGTTTTCCTTAAAGAACGCCGCCCACGCGTCGTCAAGCAGCAGCCCGTTCGTCTGAAAGGCGAAGCTCACGGGGCAGGATACCGCTTGTTTGAGTTTTTGCGTAAAGCTTTTGAAGAAAGCAAGGCCCGCCAGCGTCGGCTCGCCGCCCTGAAATACGATGCTTAAATCCGCGGGCCGCGCCGCGCTTATTTTTTGTATCAGCACGTCGGCGGTCTCCGGGGACATCGGGCGGTTTTCCCTCTCCCCTGCGGCGGCGCGGTAAAAACAGTAGCCGCAGTTCATGTTGCACAGCCCGGCGGCGGGCTTCACCAGTAAGGTAAGGTTTTTCATCTTCGTTTTTCCTTGACACGTTCTCGCTTTCCAGTATAATAGAAACAGAACCGAAATTCAACCGTACGGATGTGAACAATTATGAACAAACCGAATGTGATCGTTATTTTAACGGACGATCAGGGCTACGGGGACCTCGGCTGCATGGGCGCGGCCGACCTGAAAACGCCCAATCTCGACGCGCTCGCCGCAAAAGGCGCGCGTTTTACCTCCATGTACGCCGCCTCGCCGGTCTGCTCGCCCTCAAGGGCGGGCCTGCTTACGGGCAGGTACCCCGGCAACGCGGGCGTGCGGGCGATACTGGCCGGTCACCGCAGGGCAAGCGGGCTGACGCCCAAGGTCCCCACGCTGGCGGCCGCGCTGAAAAAAGAGGGCTACGCAACGGGCATATGCGGCAAATGGCATTTGGGGCTGAAGCCCGAATGCCGCCCGAACGCCAACGGCTTCGACGAATTCAGCGGCTTTCTGGCGGGCTGCCTCGATTACTATTCGCACATCTTTTATTACGGCATGTCCGACGGCGGCTTCAACCCCACGCACGACCTGTGGGAGAACGGGGACGAGGTGTGGGCGAACGGCGAATACCTCACCGAGCGCATCACGCGCAAAAGCGTGGATTTCATACGCAGGCACGCCGACGGGCCGTTCTTCCTTTACGTGGCGTACAATGCGCCGCATTACCCGATGCACGCGCCGCAGCGCTACCTCGACCGTTTTCCGGACCTGCCGTGGGACAGGCGTATTATGGCCGCCATGCTCAGCGCCGTGGACGACGGCGTGGGCGAGATAACGGATACGCTGGAAAAGCTTGGGCTTGCCGAAAACACGATCGTGTATTTTCAAAGCGACAACGGCCCCTCGCGGGAGAGCCGCAACTGGTTGGACGGCACGCCGGACCCGTATTACGGCGGCTCCGCGGGCGGCTTTGCGGGCCACAAATTCAGCCTGTTTGAGGGCGGCATCCGCGTGCCCGCCCTGCTTGCGTGGGGCGATAAAGTGCCCGCCCGCGTGATCGGCGACCCCTGCATCGCGACCGATATCTTCCCCACGGTGCTGGAGGCCTGCGGCGGGGATCCCGCCGATTACGTCCTTGACGGCCGGAGCATCCTCGGGCTGCTCACGCGCGGCGAACAGACGCCGCACGGCTGCCTGTTCTGGGAACTGGAGGACCAGACCGCAGTCCGCCGCGGCGATTACAAGCTTGTGCTCAACGGCAGGCTGGAGGAGAGCGCCGCGCCGCGCGCCCCCGTATTTCTTGCGGATCTCGGTTCCGACCCCGGCGAAACGCGCAACCTTGCCGAAGCGCTCCCGGAGACCTGCGAGGAGCTCACCCGGCTTGCGCTGCGCTGGCGCGACGGCATAGAAAGCACGTGGGAACGCGAATTCGCGAAGAATTACGCCGTGACTTAAACCGCGCCGCGAAGCGCTGCCGAGGAGAAACATGGAACAGAAAAAGAATATCGTGCGCTGCGAAAACCGCCTGCAGTGGCGGCAGTGGCTATCAGAGCACTTTGAAACCGAAACGGAGGCGTGGTTCGTATTCCCGTGCAAAAGCGCCGGGGAGACGGGCGTTTTATACAACGACGCCGTAGAGGAAGCGCTCTGCTTCGGCTGGATCGACGGGCAGGCGGGAACGCTGGACGAAACGCACCGGCTCCGCCGCTTTACGCCGCGCCGCAAAGGCAGCCCCTATTCGCGGCCCAACGTTGAGCGACTGATAGATCTGGACGCGCGGGGCCTCATCCATCCGAAGGTGCGGCCGTCGGTGGCGGAGCTCGTATCGGCCCCGTTCGTGTTCCCGGAGGATATCCTCGCGGCGGTCCGGGCGGACGAAACGGCGTGGAAGAATTACCTTGCGTTCTCGGAGCCGTACAAGCGCATCCGCGTCGCCTATATCGACGCGGCCAGAAAGCGCCCCGCCGAGTTTGAAAAACGGCTGGCGAGCTTTATAAAAAAGACGCGTGAAAACAAACTGATCACCGGTTACGGCGGCGTGGACAAATATTATAAATAAAACAACCGGATATAAACGCCGTACCGCGATACCGCGGCACGGCGCAAGCTTTTTATAAAACGCGGATCAGCACCATATAGCAGACCGTCCCCGCGGCGATCGATACATACATGTTCTTTTTTACGGCTTGCAGTATCACCACCGCCGCCGCGGATACGAGCGCCGGTATCCCGTACGGATAGCGGGCAAATTCGGTATCCTTCAGGCAGAAGACGACCAGCGCCGTCATAATGGCGGGCGGCAGCGCCTTCGCCAGATACCGCACCGTTTTGGGCAGCGGTCTGCCGCCGAACGCCAGGAACGGGAAGGCGCGCAGCGCCCAGGTGACGAGCGCGACCGCACCGACGGCCGCAGCGGGGTAAACAAACTCATACATCGCGCAGGCCCTCCTTTTTTTCGATCGGCCCGCGCAGCAGCAGAAGCGCCGCGAGGCACGCAAGCAGCGCGGGGAGCAGAAAATACTCCTTTCCCAGCAATACGAAAAAGCCGATCGCGCAGACGGCCGCCGTAATGAACGGCAGCTTGCTGCGGTATGCGCGCCACTGCTCCGTTACCACGACGAGGAACAGCGCGACGGCCGAAAACTCGATCCCACGAAGATCGAACGGCAGGAACCTGCCGGCGAGGGCGCCCACGACGCAGCCGAAGATCCAGTACAGATGGTTGAGCGCGGCGATGAAAAACGCGCTTTTATCCTCGTCGAGACCGGGATCGTATTTTACCGAGCAGAGGATGGAATAGGTCTCGTCCGTAAGCGTCAGTATCATATACGGGTACCGCGCGCCCATCGCGCGGAACTTTTCTATGAAGCCCACGCCGTAAAAGATATGGCGGGCGTTTACGAACAGCGCCGTGAGCGCAAGCGTGAACAGCGACGCGCCCGAAGCAAGCAGCGGCACCATCACGAGCTGCATGGACCCAGCGAAAACGAACAGCGCCGAGGCGGCGGACAAAAGCACGCCGTAGCCCGCTTCGTCCATCAGGATACCGAAGGCGACGCCGATAAACAGATATGTAAAAAACACGGGGACCGTCCGCTTCAGCGCGAACCGGAATTCCTTCATGGGAAGCGCCTCCTTTACGCCGGGCGTTTTCCATATTATACGCGATATTTCGCGCCGGAACAAGTGGCCGGAGAGAAGTTCCGGCTTGTTTTTCATTCAGATACGTAAAAGCGTTTATCTTAAAACCGCATCGGCGCTCCGGGAACGCTCCCCCGGCGGGCGTTTTCCGTTTTACGCGATCCGTAAACCGATATACGATTGATTTCCGTCGCAAATATTGATATAATGTGTTTTACAGAGCCGCCCGGGCCGCAACGCGCCGGACCGCGCCGCGGCGTTACGTTTTGCACAGGGAGACGTACAATGAAAACGAACTATATCGCCAAAGGCGTAAACATGCTGAAGGACGTTAAAAAATACTGGACCGCCCCGCCGGAGGGAAAATACATGTCCTTCCGGGAGATCATGGCGTATTCGGTGGGCGGCTTCGGCGCGTATTCCGTTTTTACGATGGCGCAGGCGCTGCTGCTTTCCACCACGAACGTGATCATCGGCAACACCATCGGCATCCAGCCGATGCACATGTACGCGATGTACCTGATCTCCGTGGTCACGAACATCCCGCTCACGATGGTGCGCGCCAACATGGTAGACAACGTAAAATACAAGGAGGGCAAATACCGGCCCTACCTGCTGCGGATGGGCATTCCAACCATCGCGATCTCCCTGCTGTTCGTGTTCACGCCCTACGGCCGCGTGGGTTACCTGTGGAGCTGCATTCTTATTTTCGTATACAACTTCGGGCTGCAGTTCTTTTATAACTTTTTTTACGACGCCTACGAAAACCTGATCCACGTGCTCTCGCCCAACTCGCAGGAGCGGACCAACGTTACGGCGATCAAAAGCATGATCTACTCCCTCTCCCCTACGGTCACCAACTTTGTAACGCCGCTGATCGCGGGCAAGGTGGCGGACGGCAACATCTACGACCTGCGCGTATACCGGTGGCTGTATCCCTTTATCGCCGTTACGGGCGTGGCGCTGCTCATCGTCGTTTATTCCAGAACGGAAGAAAAGATCGTGATAGCGAAAACGCACCCGATGAAGGTGAAGTTTACGGACGCGCTGCGCGAGGTGGCGAAGAACAAGTACTTCTGGATCATCTCGCTCGCAGGGTGGCTGGGCTTTTTGGAGACCTGCACCTACGTGGTGCTGCAGTGGCTGTATAACTACGCGCATCTGTGCACGCCGGAGCAGTATTCCCTGATCACGCTTATCCGGGGCACGGCGTACACATGGGGCATGGTGCTCGCTCCGTTCGCCGTAAAACGGTGGGGCAAAAAGAAGGTGCTGATCCTCACCAACCTTGTAAACATCTTTTTCCTTGCCCTCGTATACCCGATGATGGGCTCCATATGGACCGTGCTGATCTGCATGTATTTCAACTCGATCGCCGATTCGTTCATCCTTGTGCTCAATCCCGCCATTCAGGCGGACATCCGCGATTACCAGCACTATAAAAGCGGAGAACGCATCGACGGCATGTTCGGCGCGGTGGCGATGATCGGCTCGCTCATCACGATGGCCACCAGCTCCGTGCTGCCCGCCGTATACGAAAAATACGGCATCTTCGAAGGCAACGGCTACGACAACATGTACGACGTCCTTTACGACGTGAACATCCTGTATAAGCTGGTGGGCGTCCTTGTGATCCTCTCCGCCGTAGGCGCGGCGCTGAATCTGATACCGTATTTCTTTTACGACCTCACCGAAACAAAACAGAAGGGCATTATAAGGATATTGCAGATCCGCGCCATGTTTGAGGATTACGGCAACGGCGTGCTGACCGACGCCGATATGCGCAGCACGATGGCGCTCATCCGCGAGGCAAAGGAGCGCTTCGCCGCCGGAAAGGCGGATACGGAAACGCTTAAAAAACAGAAGGCGCCGAAGGCGGAGAAACGCGCCGCGGCGCAGCAGAACGAGGAATACGAGATCGCGCAGGCCGTGCTGGAAGAGCTTGATCGTTTTACCACGCCCGCCGCGCAGGAAAAGCTTATCCGCGCGCGGCGCGTTGCGGACGCGGGCGCTGAAGGCGTTGCCGGGACGGACGAAGGCGTCCTTGCGGCGGCGAAGGCGCTGCCCGCCGGAACGCCTTCGGAAAAACTGATAAAAAAGGAAGCCGTTGCGGACGCGCGCCTTGCGCTGCGCTGCAAAAAGGCGGCGTTAAAATATTACCCGGACGGCGTAAAGCCGTTTGACGAGGCGCGGCTTACCGACCTGTACGGCCGCGAAACGGCCCTGCAGGAGCAGAAGGCGGCGCTGCTGAAGCAAAAAGCGGGAAAAAGCGCGATCGCGGACGTTTCGGCGCGGCTGCGGCAGACCGGCGCGGAGATAAAGACCGCGCAGGAGGAATACCTGCACTATGCGGAGAGCACGAAGGTTTACCGCGAGGCAAAAAAATATCTTGCACAGGCGGAAAACTACGCGAGGTTCGGCGAGCTTGACGATATGTACGGCAGCGCGCGGGACGACGGATAAACGGAGCGAAACTATGGAGATAAGAAAAGCTGTTCCGGAGGATCTGGACAGGATCATGGACGTTTACCGCGCCGCGCAGGATTTTATGATCCGCAAGGGCAACCCGACGCAATGGGGGCATTTTTATCCCACGGCGGCGCTGCTGGCGGCGGACATTGCGGCGGGCGCGTGTTACGTGCTTACGGCCGACGGCGCCGTACACGGCGTATTCGTGCTGCTTTTGGACGGGGAGCCGGCCTACAGCGTGATAGAGAACGGCGCGTGGCCGAGCGACGGCCCCTACGTTACCATCCACCGCATCGCGAGCGACGGCAGCATTCACGGCGCGGTGCGCGCCGCGGCGGACTTCTGCGCCGGGTTCGGCGACCGTATCCGCGCGGATACCCACGCGGACAACCGCGTGATGCAGCGGCAGCTGGAGCGGTACGGCTTTGTAAAATGCGGCACGATCCAGCTTGCGAACGGCTCCCCGCGCATCGCGTACCAGTGGGACCGCGCCGCCGCGCCGCAAAACGTTTGACGACGGGAGAAAAACCTATGAAAGAGCTGTTTGAAAACACATGGGCAGAGCTTGACCGCGGCGTGCGTATTTTTCTGCTTGCCGGAAGCGAGCGCGCGCTGGTGATCGATACCGGCATGACCGGCCTTGATATCCGCGCCCTCGCCGCGGCGCATACGCGCCTGCCCCTCGCGCTGCTGAACACGCACGCGGACAGGGACCACATCGCGGGCAACGCGCAGTTCGCGTCGTTTTACATGCACCCCTCCGAGGCGGCGTTTTACCGCCATTCCCAAAACGGGCGCGGCGGGATCCTGCCCGTGTTCGGCGGCGACGTGCTCGACCTCGGCGGCAGGGAGCTGGAGATCGTCCATCTGCCGGGGCATACGCCCGGCAGCATCACCGTGCTGGACCGCCGGAACCGCTGCCTGATCGGCGGCGATCCCATTCAGGAGAACGGAGATATCTTTATGTTCGGTCCCCAGCGGGATATGGACGCGTACGCCGCAGGCCTGCAGCGTCTGGCGCTGCGGGACGACTTTGACTGCGTCTATCCCTCCCACGCGAACGAAAAAGTCGGCCGGGGCGTGATCGCGCAGCTGATCGACGGCGCGCGGCGCATCCTCGCCGGGGAGATCGCGGGAATTGAACAGGAACGTTTCGGTACAAGGATCCGCGTGTGCGACGCGGGCGTTTCGCGTTTTTTGTGCGAACCGCCGCAGTGACCGGACCGCGGCGGAGGACATAACCAACGGAAGGAGGCGCGCGCTTGGAAAACGGACGTACGGAAAGCGTAAAACAGAACGGCCGCGTGGCGATCGGCACGTTTATATGCTCCATGCTGATCTTCGGCACGGTGGGCGTGATGCGCCGCTATATCCCCTTTCCCTCGGCGCTGCTTGCGTTCTCGCGCGGGATCGTCGGCGGCCTGTTTTTGCTGATCTTTGTTTTCGCGCGCAGAAAACGCGTCCCCATCGACCTGCCTCCCCGCACGCTGCTGCGGCTGGTTTTAACGGGCGCCATGATCGGGATAAACTGGATATTGCTGTTTGAGGCATACGACCATACCACGGTGGCCGTGGCGACGCTTTGCTACTATATGGAGCCCACCGTTGTGGTGCTGCTTTCGCCCCTTGTGTTCCGGGAGAAGCTGACGCCGAAAAAAGCCGTTTGCGCGGCGGTCTCCGTTGCGGGCATGGCGTTGGTATCCGGCGTGTTCGCGGAAGGCGGCGCGCAGAGCGGTTCCCTGCGCGGCATATTGCCGGGCCTTGGGGCCGCGTGCTTTTACGCCGCAGTGGTTATGACGAACAAAAAAACGCCGGGGACGGACGCGTACCAGCGCACCGCCGTGCTGCTGCTTTCCGCCGGGGCCGTTATGCTGCCCTATCTGCTGCTGACGAACGGCTTTTCAACGGGGGGCGCAGGCGCTTCTTCCGTTATATTGCTGCTCGTTCTCGGCCTCGTCCACACCGGCGTCGCCTATACCATGTACTTCGGCAGCATGGAGGGTCTGCGGGTGCAGACGATCGCCGTGCTGAGCTATATCGATCCCGTTTCGGCGCTGCTGTTTTCCGCGGTCCTTCTCAAAGAGCCGCTCAGCCCGCTGAACATCATCGGCGCGATCATGATCATCGGCTCCGCCATGGTCAGCGAAATAAACGTAAAAAAACAACAGGGAGGATCTGCATGAACAACGTCATCAGAGCAATGGAAAAACGCAGAAGCATACGTAAATTCAAACCGGACATGCCCGAAAAAGAGGACGTCCGGCTGATCGCGGAAGCAGGGCTTTACGCGCCCAGCGGCATGAACCGGCAGGCGACGGTAACGCTTGTGATCACAAACAAGGCGCAGCGCGACGCGCTCGCCGAGGCCAACCGGAAGATCGGCGGCTGGCAGGAGGGCTTCGACCCGTTTTACGGCGCGCCCGTCATCCTCGTTGTGCTCGCGGACAAAAGCTGCCCCACCGGGATCTACGACGGCAGCCTTGTTATGGGCAACATGATGAACGCCGCGTATTCGCTGGGGCTCGGCAGCATATGGATCCACCGGGCGAAAGAGGAATTCGAGCAGCCGGAATACAGGCGTCTGCTGCAGAGCCTTGGCCTGGAGGGCGACTGGGAAGGCGTGGGCCACTGCGCCGTGGGCTATCCCGAGGGCGAGCTGCCCGGGCGCATCCCGCGCAGGGACGGCAGAGAATTCTGGATTGAGTAAGCGGGGCCGGTTCCGTTTTTAAACAAATCCGCATTGGGGAGGATCATACAATGAAACAGAACAAGAAAAAACACATCGGCATAAAAATCGTATGTATCGTTCTGGCTGCCGTGATCGCCGTTGCGGCGGTGATGTACGGCAGGCTCGCCGTTACGCTGCTCGGCGTGAAGTGCGACGTGGAGCGCGGCGTTTACGTTATAAACTACCGTGAGGACTACAAGCTTCAGCAGCTTATGGACGACGGAGGGGTATCCACGCAGGACGAGCTTGCGAAATATATTATAAAAGTACTGCTGAAGGGCCTGCCCATCCCGATCGATTACGACGTGCCTTCGCTGGCCTGCTCCACGTTTGCGGCGGAGACGCCTGACGGGCAATACCTGCTGGGCCGGAACCTGGATAATCAGGAAACGGACCTCGCCGTGGTGAAAACCGCGCCGAAGGACGGTTACCGCTCCGTTTCCGTGGTGAACCTGAGCTTTTTGGGGTACGATAAAAACCACACGCCCAAAAAGCTGAAGGACCGCATCGTGGCGATGGGCGCGCCGTATTTCCCGCTGGACGGCATCAACGAAAAAGGCCTTGCCGTAGGCGTGCTGCAGCTGCAGGCGGAGCCTACGGACCAGAACACGGAAAAGCCGGACGTGGATACCACTCTCGCCATCCGCCTGATGCTGGATAAAGCCGCCACCGTGGACGAGGCCGTGGCGCTGCTGCGGCAGTACGATATGCACGCCTCCGCCGGGGGCTGCTACCACTTTCAGATCGCGGACGCCACGGGCCGCAGCGTGGTTGTGGAATACATACGCAACGAGCTTGCGGTGGTGGAACGGCAGGACGGTTTTCTTGCAGCTACCAACTTTTACCTGAGCGACGTGCCCTTTACATACGAGCCGCAGGGCATGGACCGTTACGAGGGCATGAAGGAAACCCTTACCGAAAAGAACAACGTGCTTACCGCTGAAGAAGGCATGGCGCTGCTGCTGAAGGTGGCGCTGCAGGGCACCCCGCCCGACGCGCTCGGACGCTCGTACAGCACGCAGTGGTCTTCGGTTTACAACCTTTCGGAGCCCTCGCTCACGCTCTGCGCGGACCGGGACGGAAACGAGATCCTCCGTTTCAGCCCCACGGAATAAACGGGACCGAAACGACAGCCTGCCTTGGGCGGTGCAAATAAGGGATAATACAGGTTCTTTGCCGTTCTTTTTCGCCCGAACTGCCTGCTCGGCACAGGGTATCCGTCAGGATTACCCTGTGCCGTTCAGATTGTTCAGACAAAAAAACAGCAGGCAAAAAACTGCTTCGCACCGCAGCGGATGTGATTTTTGCGAAAGACAAGGCGCAGGGGGCGGATAATCCTGACGGATATCCGTCCCCTGCAACGTAGTATTTCACAAATAAGCGCTCCGCTGCGGCTATATTATCCCTAATTTGCGCCGCCCTTACAGCGGCGTTTTTGTTATTATGCCGGATTCAGCCCTTCGGAACGCTCCCCCGCCCTTTGCGCTCCGGCATCGATACGCTCTGCAGCAGAATGCCTCCCACGATCAGCGCCAGCGCGGCAAAGGCGGTCCAGAGCAGGGGTTCCCCGAGCGCGAAATGCCCCAGCAGCAGCGACAGCAGCGGAACGGCGTACGCGAGGTTGGCGACCGGCGCGGTATGCGCGGCGTTTTTGAGCGCCGTCGCCCACGTAAAATACGCAACGGCGTTTACGAATATGCCGATCCAGAGCAGCCCGGCCCACTGCGGCCCGGTTACGGGCTTCCACGTTTCGGTCAGCGGCCCCAGCGTGCAGCAGCACACCGTTACGGTAAGCCAAACCACGGTCATCATAACGGTTTGGTCGAACCCGCGTTTTTTATTCAGCACGCAGTACAGGCCGTAACAGGCCGCGGCGGTCACGCAGGCCGCCACGCCCCAGAGGCGGCCTTCGCCGCCCTGTTCGCCGCCGAACGAAAGCAGCGCCACGCCCCCGAACGAAAGCAGCAGCGCAGCGGCCTTTTTTACGGTAAGGCGTTCCCTTAAAAACAGGCACGAAAACAGCACCAGCATCATCGGCCACAGGTAATTGAGCACGCACGCCTCCCCCGCCGTAAGGAATCCAAGCCCGTAATAATACAGCGCGGAATACGCAAACAGCCCCAGCGCGCCCAGCCCCGCCATCTGCAGGTACTCCCGCGCGGTAAAGGACCGCAGCTTTTTATAAGCGCCTCCGGCAAGCAGCGCGCACAGCATGCACAAAAAGGCCAGCGCACTGCTCAGGCCGAGCGTTTCCAGCGGCGGCAGCGCCGCGAGCATACGCTTTGCCACGGTAGAGAGCGTGGCCCAGATCAGCACCGAAACGAGCGCGAACGGCAGCGTGCTTTTACGCAGCGCCTTTGCAGGCTTTTCCTGCTCCATGCCGTATTCCTCCCCTGCTTTTTTGTTCTACGCAACTATACCACAGCATCCCCCCAAAGTAAAGCGCCGATTTTCGCGTTTCTATTGAATTGGACTTTTTTTCGTGATAGAATAAAACCAATAATAAAGTGACACGCTGAGGTGACTGCCTATGAAGATCGTACTGGAGCACGTAACAAAAAGATACCCGAACCGCAACCGGAAGATAAAAACGGAAGTGGTCGCCGCATCCGATCTGAATTTTGAGATCCCGGACGGCAAGCTGATCGGCCTGCTGGGGCCCTCGGGCTGCGGCAAAAGCACAACGCTGAACCTGATCTCCGGGCTGGAGCCGCCCACCGAAGGCAGAATATACTTCGGCGAGACGGACGTGACGGACCTTCCGCCCGAAAAGCGCGGCGTGGGGCTGGTATTCCAGAACTACGCGCTGTACCCGCACCTCACCGCGCTGCAGAACATCCTGTTCCCGCTGCAGAACCTTAAGGGGCCGGACCGCCCGAACCGCGAGCAGATGACCAAGCGCGCGGTGGAGGCCGCGAAGCTCGTGCAGATCGATAACCTGCTGGAACGCCGTCCGAAGGAAATGAGCGGCGGGCAGCAGCAGCGCGTAGCCATCGCGCGCGCATTGGTAAAACGCCCCGGCGTATTGCTGCTGGACGAGCCGCTCTCCAACCTCGACGCACGCCTGCGCCTGCAGACGCGCGAGGAGATCCGCCGCATCCAGCGCGAGACCGGCATTACCACAGTATTCGTCACGCACGATCAGGAGGAGGCCATGAGCATTTCCGACAGTATCGTGGTGATGAAGGAAGGCGCCATCCACCAGATCGGCAA
>JAEEGL015292108.1_pt1 | contig 15713 bp, 1 predicted proteins | sample 9134231 | NCBI WGS metagenome assembly JAEEGL01 (sample SAMN16246548, study PRJNA631951) | gut metagenome | biome: gut microbiome; feature: rumen; material: fiber-attached | host: Bos | place: Iran: Karaj | collected 2018-10
AATCGAATACTATTTAAATATATAATTACTTAATTTTTTGCTTTTTTAAATATATTTTTATATTTAAATTTCATCATCTCTAAAATCATCTTCTTCCTCAGAATCTTCATTAACCGAACTATTATCATTATCAGATCCTGTATTATTTTCAGTACTTATATTCGGTTCTTTTCCATCATTATTTTCATCCAATTCTTTGGCTAATCCAGAATCAGGTTTTATTTCTTTTTCGCTGATAGAACTTTCTTTTCTCATATGTAGATCAATATCTTGAGACTTTTTTTTAAATAATTTATTATCTAAAATATTATCACCATTTAATGCAGTATATAATTTATAACATTGTCCAATTGTTACTTCATTTATGAAAATTTCGTCTATCTCATTTTCGAATCCATCCGTTTCTATAGTTGCTTTATTCCATAAATCTTCATTTATTATATAACTTTTTAATTTTACATCATTACGAATTTCCATTTCTTGCCTAGTAACAGCGATTGTTCTTGATATTAATTTTCTAATAGCAGCTGTGAAGTTATCTTTATTAATTATTTTATTTTCTTTTTCATTTTTTTCAAAATATGATGTTATATATTGTTTAGCGTTTTCAGGTACATCTTCTTGATAATCTATAGGTATATTTTTTTTCATATCTTTCCAACATAAAGACTCGAAATAATCGAAAATTGAAATCAGGGAATCAACAGTAAATAATTTATCCTCATAATAATATTCATATTGGGTAGTGAAAAATTGGACTAATTTTGGCTCTAATATTATATATTTAGGTAAACTTCCTATAATAGTATATAATAAATGATCTTTTGGATAATTTTCTTTAATTATTTGATTCATTAATATTTGTAAAGAGGCAAATACATCATTATAAAATCTACTGTTTCTATTAGCTTCTAATAAATTATATAAATTATCTTTTTCTAGTTCGTTTAATTCTCTTTGATTATATTTATTTATATAATCTTTTAAAACGGTGCTATTTTCTCCTCGGAAACCTTCATATAAATAAGTAACAAATCTTATTTTTTCATTTGTGAATTTTTTTATACCTGGTAATATTTTTTTGCCTAATTCTTCCTCTATAATATCATAATTATAAACAATATCATTATAATTACTATAATTTATTTCATCCTTTTTATCAGTGAAAATATTTCTCATTGAATTATCTATTATTAATTTTTCGAATAATTCAAATACTTCATCATTTATATTAATTATTTCATTTCTAGTAGCATCTTGCACATTTATCTCTTGCTCTAATTGAACAACATAACTATTTAATACCCCATTAATATTATTTTTTGCAATAATATTATTGATAAATGTATTTTGAAATTCGATAAATGATTGATATGCAGCAGCAAGGAACATACCACCTTCTTTATCACCATCATCAACTAAGAAATCACACAATAAATTTTCTTCTTTCATTTCATAAGGTTTTTGCCCTTTTTCTAAATCTCGTAATACTCTGCATTTGTATTGAACTGCTTTTGTCTTTATATTATCCCATGAACTCATAAAATCTGCTATAAATAAAGAATTAAATTCATCTTCTGTTATTTGTACTATATTCATTTCGTTATAAGTTTGAACTATTTTAGGTATTTGTTCTATTAATTTCACTTTTTTTGCTTCGTCTCTTGTTATTTTATATGAATATATTTTTAATAGAAGATTTGATAGTTTATTTATTCCTATTAAATTTTGCATATTCATTGCATTTTTTGTTAAATCCAAATCTCTATTTATTAAAGCATCTATTATTGCATATTTTTTTTTATTTTCTTCCAATGAATTAAATTTATTAATGAAATTTTGCATATCAGTGATTTTAGATACTGTGAAATATTGGATATTTGGATATATTTTTTGTTGATAAATATGAGGAGGATAATTAGATTGTATAATTTCTTTAATACTTTGTGGATTGAAATTAAGTAATTTATTATTTTCTATATTATATAAATTATTTAATTTTTCGATTTCTTTTTTATTATTAAATAAATTTTCTATAAATATATCCGCTTCTTTTTCAAAATTATCTAATTTTTCTGGAGTATCTACTGACTTTAAATTTGAAATTAATTTCAAAATATCATCAAATTTAGTATTTAAAAATACATATATATTAGTAAAACCAACATTTTTTAATTCATTTTCAAAAAATTCTAAATCTTTTTTAATTATACCAAAAAGTGTATGAGGGAATAAATTATCTACTAAATATTTTCGCATTTGTTCAAGAGTTAAATTATTTAAAATATATGCTCCTAATAAATATGAGTATAAAATGAAATTCAAAAATCTATAAGTGATATTTTTCATCCCTCTTACAACCCCTTTTTTCTCAAAATCTTCAATAGTGAAATTTTCCAATATACCCTTATCTTTGGACATTATATATTTATCTACATAATTCTTTTTAAAATCTGAAATAGTTATCGCTTGGAATGCATTTATATACTCTCGACTTCTATTTCTACAAAAATTATCGATATCAGCTTGATCATAAAAGACTCTGAAATCTTTTTTATATAAAATGTGATTAGTACCTCCTATAGTATGTCCATTTGGACAATGGAATGTATGTACAGGGAAAGTGCATGGTCTTATTTCATAAGCAAATCCACAATCTTTACACACATAATATCCCATTAATTCTTTCATAGGGAATTTATCTGCTAAGAAATTATAAGCTTTGACAAATTCGTTTATAAAAGGGAAAGAACCTGGAATATAATTTTTAGAAATAAAATCACTTGTATTAGGCTTTAATATTTGATTATAAAAATTATTATCTTTTAGCAATTGAGTATTGAATATTAGTCTTAAAATATATAATAAAATTTGGAAATCAGGTTGATTTAAAGGCTCATCTGATATTTTTTGGAAAATATTTTTCTTGAGTAAATCTTCATTAAGTAAATATTCAAATAATTTTTTTCCTTCTTTTCCAAAATTAATATCGTTTTTCATTGCTTCATATAAATGTTTCATTTTTATAATGATATTATTTTTATCATTTCCATATAAAAATGATATTATTTTATTTACTAAAAGACAATAAAATACATCGAAATTATCATTAATTTCCTCGAAATTTAAATTAATTTTGTGCTCTTTATCTAAAAGATATAAAGTAATTGGCTGTAAAAATTCTTTATATTTTTCAATATTTTTAAAATTAATGAAACTCTCTTTAAATATATAATCGCCACTTTCATTTGCTTCTTTTCTTAAAATTTCTGCTATATCTTGATATATGGGTATATTTTTAGTATTGAATTCGAAATTTGCGAATTGCTTGAAATTATCAAATTTTTGGAAGTATAATCTAAATATATATATATTTCTCATATTTATGATATATTTATTATTTTCATCTTTGTCTACTAATAATTTATTTATTTCATTGAAATTACATTTATCAAAATGATTATAGTTAACTTCGACATAATAATATGAATAAGTTTTGATATAAGCTATAGAATATATTTTTAATATATTATTATCATTTTTATTTTTATTTTCGTATAAATATTGCAAACATTTTTTTAAATATCTTAAAGATAAGCCTAATAATAACGCTTCACAACAAACTCCAGTATATTGATTTTTATGTTGGTTTAATATTTCCTTGAAATAAGATTGGCATTGAGTTTCAAAAAGATAAAGTAAAATTTCATTTAATTGTAGTGAATTTAATGTATTGATAAATTTAAATAATTCTTTGTATTTATATAATTTTTTGTTATTTTCGATATTTAAGAAATTTCGAAGTAATATTTCTTCATTATCTCTATCGTGATTGTTTCTATCCCTTACTTCTGGTTTCATATCTTTCATTGATTCGACTAAGAATATATAACTCTTTTTAATAAGAGAATCATTTCCAAATATATTTTGAATTAGTTTTATTTTTATATTTTCATTATTTATATTTTGATATTCCTGTCTAAATATATAGAATAATAAATTAGTATATTCATCTCCTTTTATTTTAAATGATTCATTAAATATATTATTTAAATTCAAAATTTCTTTGTATAACAAATTATAATTTGATATATATAATAAATAAGATTGATTAAGTAAGCTAGTTACTATTTTTTCATAATATAATTCAAATTCTTGATGATTCAGTTTATGACTCTCTTGAATTTTTATTATTGAATTTAAATTGAATATTTGTTTACTACCTATATTATATTTTTTATTTATTTTTTGTAAACTTGCTTCAGCAGGGATAAATGTATAAAAATAATCGTAAAATTTATTTATATCTTTTCGCTCTAATTCAATACTATAAATCAGCATTGATTCTATTAATGATTCAATTATATTAAATAAGAAATAATTAACTTTTTTTATATATTTTTTATTTTGATCATTGTTTTCGTATTTAATTTGCTTTCTTACCAAAGATTTAAACATATATTTTTCTATAGGGAAATAATTATTAGGCTCTAATATTATATCTATTAAATTAATTATATCATTTTTATACCCTTGTGTAAATAGTATTATTTTTGCTAATTCTTCTTTATCATTTGAGAATTGATATTCATTATATGCTCCTTCTTCTCCAAATTTTATTTTTAATATTAATAATAAAATAGAATAAATATGTTCATTAGTAGTATAATTAGTATTTTGTTTCGTTGCCAATATTTTAATTACATAATATTTTAAATATTCTTCAAGTAATAATTTTTTAATCTGTTCATCATTTTGATTATACATAACTCTGAAAAATTCAATATTATCTAATTCGATGATAATATTATTTTTAAATTTATCTAATTGACTTTGATAATTATCTATTAAATAAATATCATTTGCATCGTTTTCGATGTCTTTTCTTAATAAATTTTCATTATCAATATATCGTTGACTTATAGTGTCATTAACATAAGTTATAATTTTATCTAAATTCTGCTTACTTTGAGGTATTTGTAATCCATTATAAATTGTTATTTTATTTGAATTGATGCCTTGCTTTAATTTGATTTTGAAATTTGTATTTGTGAAATAATTTAAAATTATATTACTTAAATATCCATTTTTCATAAATGTTTCTAAATTATTTCCATAAACAATTTGATTAAGAATTTCATTTTTTAGTCCTTGATATATCATTTTTAATAATGATAAAGATAAATAATCTCCTAATTTACTATTAATAACTTCAAAGAAATCAATATCATTAACTTCAATAGCATCAGAAGTATATATATCATTAATTATTGCACTCATATTATTACATTCTTTTTCTACGCTTTTATATATATAATTCTTCAATTTTTCATTTTCTAAAATTTTTTCAGCTAAATATCCTAAATAATTAATATTATTAATTTCTTTAGATTCATTCAATACTTCGAATTTAATACAATTTAATACTGAATATATTTTTCTTTCTATTAAATTACTGTTTTGTAAATAATCTTTTGTTATCATTTCATTTTGTTGTGATATTACTTTAAATAAATCTGAGCTTTGACTTCCTTTTAAATTATCAATAAATAATTGATTGAATTCATTATTAGTAAAAGGTATTAAATCAGGTACTATTTCTTTTTTGTTGTTATTAATATTTTTATTTTTTGCTAATTTTTTATCTGCTTTCATTTGACGTTTTTTATGTACTATAAATAATATATTTTTATTTTGAAGTTTTTTATTTTCCTGAGCGAAATTATTAATCACGTGATTAACTGTATTTATTTTATCTAAATCATTTTCACCAAATCTTATTACTAAAATATTTTTATTATTATTTAAAGTAAATGATTTAAGAACTAATAATAATTCTCCTTCGCTTTTTATTGTCTCAATAATAACAGCGCTTTGCTTGCTAAATTCTCCGAATTTATTTTTATATACTATTTTTTCTTCGAATAAAGTTTCAGTCATTTTACTGAAAGTGTAAATAATATTTTTTTGATATTGAGCTTTTTGGAAGAATGAATCGAAATTATTATATTTAGATGATTTATATATATTAAATACTTTTTCATTATATTGATTATATTTTTCAATTTTTGAATGTACTATAGAAGCAATTATATCTTGGCAAAATGTTGGCACTATTTTTTTAAATATCGCATCGACCATAAATTCTTCATACTTTTCATTTCCTTTTTCCTTAATTATTTCAGGATTTTCATTTTTTAATTTAAATACAAGACCAGCAATATCGTGTGGTTTACAATTAATTAATAATTTACCCAAATCTAATCTAAGCTTATTTTCTTTTTTATTAAATGTTGAAATTAATTTTATGTATTCGTTTATCTTTGAAATAATAGCTAGATCTTCATTTTCTAATAGCATATTATAATTTATAATATGCTTTTCGAATCTATTTAAAAATGGAGGATCTAGTTTTAATTGTTGTATCTGAAGATTATTAACTAATACAATAACATGGAAATTACGATTTACTTCTGATGATATTTTAGCATATTCGAAGGCAATTCTTGCATATTGTTTATTTCCCATAATTGTGAAATTTTGATTGAATAGATCATATAAAGAAGGATATATCATATCTAAATCTTGCATTAAAAGAACATCATCTGTTTCCATTATATATTTTATTTTATTAAGAATATCTTCACTATATCTGCCTGACTTCATATCTGCTTTATATTTACTACCAATTAATTCTATATGCTTTCTCTTTAATTTATTAAGTAAATATTTTAATATATCACTAGCCGAATTTCCTTCTGATATTAGCATTAAATATCTACTATTTTCATCCATAAGATTTTTTTTAATTATTTCTAATAAATTCATTTCATCTTCTAATCTTATATTTTCATCAAATTTATGTTTAAATTCATCTTTAAATATTTCTTTAATTTTTTTGGTACTGTCTTCCAATCCACCAAAATTAATTTCTAAACTAAGTATACCGACTTCTGTCAAAGTTTTATTTTCATTTTGTTCAATATCTCCTCTTCTGCTTTTTAATTCCCTCATAGCATTTTTTATCAAATTATAAAAATCTCTATTACCATGGAAATATTTATTATCTTCTCTTTGTTCTTGATTAAAAGTTAAATATCTGAAATATGTTCTAGCTAAAGTATTGAAAAAGTCTCCATATTTATGCGCTAATTCTTCATCCAAAGCTTCAGCAATGGATATAGCTGTTTCTTCCAAATCTTGAATATCATAATCTGTAATAGTTAATCCTAAAGCACGATTAATTTTAGCAGCATCTAGTTTCCAATTAGATATACCTAAAAATGGTACTGAATCTTTTGTATCTTTTTCTAAAAGGAAATGAATAACTTTTAAAGGATTATTGCTTGAACGTTCAGCTAATCCCATTTCATCGAAAAATACTAAGGGTATAATTTTATTTTCATCATCATCTTCTTTTTTTTCATTTTTTGAAGCCAAAGCTTTATCGAAGACTTGTTTTATACCTTCTGCTGTACTTGTTTCAGAACCTTGATAATAAAAACGATATAATTTACCTTTATCTTTAAAAAGATTATTTTCTGAATATTTTCCTTGCATCGAATTATATAATATTTGAAAAGATAAAGATTTCCCTGTACCAGGCTTACCAACAATTATTAAAGGCACATTATTAATTATGCAAGTAAAACAAGTGAAAAGATTTTCTCTCAAAGCTCGATTTAATGCAATACCTTTATTTTTTTCTATCATCATTTGCTTTGTTATTTTCTTTATTTCATATTCTGGTAAAGTTAAAAATGTACTTTTTTCATAATATTTATCTAATCTTTTGGCCAATTCTCTTCTATATTCTTTTTCGTTTAAACGTAGATAATAACATAAATATAAAGTCATATTTTGACTTTGGAACATTTTTTTATAATCGGAAAAATAAGATGAATTAAAATATTTAATGAAGTATTCAAAGAAAATTCCGAATCTTCTTATTTCTCTCATACTAACAGATGATTTATCATATTTATCTCGAATAAAATCATGACATTCTACAATACTATCTATAATAATTTTAACTAAATTATTCATATCATCTTCACTGATATTAGTTATTACTTTATTTTCTTTAATGCTATTAATAATAGAAACAATAGTATTATGAATATATTTAATTTCATCTTCTCTTCTTAAAGAACCAAAATCAAATACGAAATTTAATAATGAATGTGGTAAAGGATTTACTGAATATACTAAATTATTTAATTGACTTTTTTCTTTTGTATTATAATATACCAAACCACTTTCTCTCATTTTTTTATTAAGTACACGATAAGGATTACAAGCACCGAAAAAAACGAAATTACTATTTATTTTATTTCCTAAATAAGTATGTCTACACATTATTTCAGTAATTAATCCTAAAGAATTACATGTATTAATTTCATCAAAAAATACCCAGACTAATCGTCTATCATCTTCTTTTATATCTTTATTTAGTTCATTATCTTCTTTTATAATTGTTTCAATAAAATCAACAATATCTTCATCAGTAATCCCGGCATGAATTTCGAGTTTTCTCCAATTTAATTCACCTTTGCCATATAAAGTAGATAACATTTCAAATATTTTCGTTTTTCCAACACCAGTTTCACCCATTAATATTACTGGTATTTTTGCCTCAATATTTAATAAGATTCTTACTATTTTAATAAAGTTATCACTTACAAAAATATAATTCCCAGCTTTAACACATAAATCTCGAAGTTGTTGAATAGAGAATCCATTAAGGTCAAATAATTTTTTGATTTCTTCTAAAAATTGTTCATGAGTCATATTCTTATAATCAGTTAATGGTATCTTATGTACTCTATCGGGATTATTTGAATTCCATAATTCAAGAAGTTCTTTATATTCTTCATCGCTCTTATTCGCGTTTGATATTATGCTAAAACTATTTTTATCTCTATTGAAAAATACTAAACTTGGTTTTATATCATCGAAACTGAATACTTCATGCTTTTCATTTTCTAATGCTGTGATAGCTTCTTCTATTGCTGCATTTTGGTCGAATTTATTATATATATCAATATTTTCTTTTTGCCTTTTTATTAAAAGCTGATCATATGGTGATCTTGTAAATACCTTTGTTAAAGAAATGAAATTTTTAATTACGGAAGTACGAGCTTTCATTATAAGATTTTGAATACCGTTATAAAAAGCTATATTATAATCAAAATATATACTTTGGAAAAAATTTCTGAATTGTAATGATAATATTTTTATGAAGTTCATTTTTTGATAATAATTTTGATTTTCTACATTGAAATATTTATTTATAATATTTTCGTATCTTTCAATATCATCAGAGTCATACGGCATACCAAAATCAATGTTGTTTTTACTTATTTTATTTTCTTCGTATTTAATTAATACTTCTCCTACTAAAGCTATTGGAGATTGGCCGATAAGTCCTGGAGCTTTTTCTCTTAATGGACGAAGCTTATCTATGTATTCTTCTTTAAATAATGTTAGCATTGGGAATTTTTTTTTGAAGTCGAAGAATCCTTGAGGAATTTCTATTATGATATTGATATCATAGCCTAAATAAAAAATTTCTTCACTGGAATCAAGGTAACGCATTATGATGAGCTTGAATAAAATTTCATTCATTAATTCATCTTTATCTGTATCAGATAAATCTAAATGAAGATATATATATTTACAATTTTGTGTATCACAATTTAAGTTTTTAAGATTTTTTATTACATATTCCCTTTTAAATGTACCACCTATTGGTAAATAATGATATTCACCACTATGAACATCTTTTACATTATGTATAATTTCAGTTGTTTTTCCATATCCGGAAAAAGCTGAAGAATAAACAATTATTTCATCTAATTTTTCATTTCTTTTGTCAGGTTTTTTCATAAACTGTCTATTTAATATATATTTATCAGAAATTAATTTTTCTAAATCTCTAGACAAGCCTGAATCTGTCTTTTCATAAATGAAAACCAAATATGATTTAATATTCTTGTTTTTTAATTTATATATTTTTTTTAGTGTTCTTAAAGCATTTTGAGTTGCTGAAAGACCCAAATATTCCATATTTGTAATTACGAATAAAATAGGTTTTTCACAATATAAAGCTCTATAAAGAAAAGCTTTTACTTCTTCTGCTCTTGTGTCCTCATTACAAAAAAGTAAAGTATTTACAATAGGTAAATTTCCCGTTAAATTAAGATATAAATGAATTAAATCTACAGATAATTCAGAAAAATTTCCTTCTTTTTTACTTCTATAAAGTCCTGGAGTTAAACCTGATGTTATTAATACTTGATTAATAGAATATATTTTATCTAAATTAACATCATTTTCTTTTAAAAGTAATTCGAAGTATTTATTGATATTAAAAATACAATCTGTTTTTTTCTTAAAATCATAATTTATTTCATATTCTGTTATTTGGTTATATAACATATAATTTATCAACGCTTTTATTTTTTTATTAGGTTCTTCGAATTTATCTTTATTTTGTTGATATAGCATAATGTGTTCATGTAATTGAATAAATTGGTATGCATAAAATAGTCTTAAAATAGGACTTGATTCATATCCTCTTTTAATTATTTTTTTGAAATTTTTACTTTCAGTTTTATATTTTTCTATTATTTTTTCCAAAGATTTATATTTATTATTAGGGTCAAATGCATTTGAATTTTCTATTTTTAAAGTGAAGTCTGTGATAAAGGGATATCCTGATTTAATTAAATTATTTAATGTGTTATTTAATTGATTTATATTATCTATTAAACTTACATATTTATTTGTTAATACTTCTTTCGATTCTTCTTTTTTATTTTTGTTACCTTCTGTTATTAAATTAGAGCCAGTTCCTGACATATATATTTTATATCTCAATTCGTTTAATTCGCCAATATCAATATCTTTTTTAATATTATTTTGATATATATATACTATTTTGAAAGTATATAAATTATTATTTTTAGATTTATAAAATACAACTTCTGAATCTTTTAAAATTTTTTCTACTTTTTTTGCTGTGGCTTCTGGATTTTTTACCAAAATTTTATTTAATTCAATAAGCTCACCATAACATTTTAAATATTCTTTCATTTTAATCATTATATTTTTTTCTTTTTCTGAAGAAGTTTTAAAATTTTGCAATAAAGTTATATCAGAAATAACTTTATTATTTTCAACAATTTTTTTAAAGAATTCAAAAGTATCTAATAAATTATCAACATCATTCGTAGTTAATTGCGAATTTTCTTGTTCATCAATAAATTCATTAAATGTTTTAATATCCATATTTTTATCTTTTAATTCTTTCAAAAAAGTAATCGCTTCTTCTTTACCTAATAATAATTCATAAAATTCCATTAAACTTGTTTTTCCTTTGCTAAAATCATATTCATATTTTGCTAAAAATTTCATTGTATCTTGAATTTCATCTGCAGTGACAGAATTTTTTGCAATTATATCATGAGTAGACTTTAATGTTTTAGAAAAATTAGAGATCTCAATAGGCTTTATTTTATTAAATGTTTCGATGAAATAAATTATACCTGATATTAAAATTTCTATGTTATTTCTATATGAAAAATTGATTATATCTGGTAATAATTTATTTTTAATATATGCTTCTTTATTTATATCTTTTAATTCATTACTTAAAAATCCTATTTCTTTTTGCAAAATATTATTATTATATTGATAATTTTGTATTACTCTTAATATTATTTCAACATAATGAATTTCAAAAAAAGGTTCTTTTGTTTCTCTTTGATTTATTATTTTTGTAAAAGAGTCTTTTAATGCTTTTATTGAATCATTAAATATATATTCTTCAGTTTTTTCTAATTTTTCGCTTTCATATTTTTCTCTATATATAGGCATAAAAAATATAGAATATTTATATCGCAAATTTTCGCAATCTTTGACACAATCATTATAAGAAAAATTTTTATCTATAATATATTTATCTGGGCCTAGATTAACTAAATCAATTAAATTTTGTTCTTTTGTTAATTTCAATTTATCTTTTATTAATTGAATAAAGTCTCTTTTTGTTTCTCTGAAAAAGGTAGAATAATATTCTATAAATTTATCAAATATATCAAATTTAATTAAACATTTATTCACCATTTCTTTTATTTTATCCATAATTTTTTTTGCTTCATTATTTTTGAAATCTACAATAACTTTTATTTTTTCTAGAAATCCGTATTCATATTGGAGCATTTTTTCTATTATTGCATAAGGTACTTTTCCCTCATTTAAATCTTTATTTATTTTAGTTTTTAATTCGACATTTTTTATCAAGTATTTTCCTTTTAAATTTTTTCCTCCTTTTTTTATTAAATCTTGGAAATTCTCATTAAAAAATTTAAATAATTTAAATTTTTTTGTTTCTTCTCTTAGATAAAACTCTTTTTCTTCTAAAATAAAATTATCCATTTGATTTAATAATTCAATTCTGAAAGATTCACTTGGTGATACTTTTAATAAAAATATTAAGGAATCAACTGTGGCATTTCCTTTTTTATGTTGATCTATGAAAAAGTTTATTATATAATTTGATATTTTTGGCATCATATATTTAACTTTTTCACTTTGAAGCAAATAAATATAATAATCAGAAGTAAATTTTTCACTGAATTTGTCATTAATTAATTGAAGTTGATCTATAAGATTCAATGCCATGATTTCATTTAAAATAAGAATGCTTTGGAATATATTAAATAAATTTTCGACTCTAAGATTATTACCTCCTTCATCAGAGGATGTATAAATAATTTCTTTTAATTTTTCATTGATATCTTTAACAAATGAATAATCTATTTGGTCAGTAGGGAATAAATCTAATAAAGATTCTAAATCCTTCATGTTTAATACTTGATCTAAAAAAACTTTATGGAATTCATTTTTAACTTTTATATCTGAATAAGTATATAAATTCCATATTTGCTTTTTCTTTAAAATATTTATATTATAATTATAATCTTCATAATTAGATCCTATTGGTATATATTGGAATATTAAAGGATCTCTATTTTCATTATTTGAATAATGACCATCTATATAAAATATATCTTGTTCAAATATAAACTTTATGATTTCATCTACATTTCTCATTTCTTCCATCTTTATTAAGTTCATTCCTTTTTGATGAAATTTGACAAAATAATTTTCCATCGTATTCTTTTTTAGATGCTTACTCAATAAAATTACCAAATTTTTCAAATTATAAAATTTATCCAAAGTTTCATTTTCATAAATATCCACCAATTGGTTAAATATTTGGTCATAATTTAATATAGTATATTTTTTATTTTTCATTTGCTCTAATATTCCTGTTATTAATTTATTTATTTTATCAAAATCATCTTCAATATCAGGGCTGGGGATATTTAATATATAATTTTCTTCCTCCTTATCTTTTACTTTTTTATCCTTTTTATCTTTTTTCTTTTCTTCAACACTTTTTTCTAAAATATTGCAAATTAAAATTATATTTTCTCTTATAAATTCAAGATAACTTATCAAACCTTTAGAAAATTTATTTAATATATAATTTATTTCTTCTTTTGTCTTCGCAGCTTCTAAAAACAATTTTTGTGCTTTTTTAATTTTGCCTTTATTTTCTAATAAATCCAAATCTGTTATTTTTATTTCTTCTTGCATTAATAATGTAAAAATATCTCTGATATAATATTTATTATTTTTTGAATCCAAAAATTCTTTTAATAAAGGCTTATAATCTTTATTAGAAGAATAAAATTTAATAATAAAAGATGAAAACTTTTGGATTAATTTTTCTTTTTGTTCTTTATCTTTATCATTAATTAATTCATATAAATTATCAAATTCATCAGACTTTAATATATTTTCGGGCTTTATTTCATTTTCTTGTTCAGCTAAGCTTATTGAAGATATATTATTTATTTTTAATTTATATTCTAAACAGGATTTAAAGATATAAAATAAATTGTTGCATGTGAATAAAATTTCGTTTTCCTTTTGTATTAAAGATATAAAATAGAGTAAAGACTTAATTATATCCTCTTTGAAATTTTTTTGTGAAATGATATTTTTGTCTAAAAATAGCGAAAGATATTTTTTGAATATAAAATTGATATTTTCTTCAAGTACTATATGATCTTTTAAATTTTCAAATGCTAAATTAAAAAAATGGAAATAATTATTGATACCATTATTAATATTAATATTGCAAATAAATTCAGTGATTTTAATTTCTTCCTTAATTTCTTCTTTATTATCTTTTTTCTTCTCTTCTTTATTTTCTTCTTTTATTTCCTCTTTCTTTTCTTCTTTTATTTCCTCTTTCTTTTCTTCTTTATTTTCTTCTTTATTATCTTCCTTTTTTTCTTCTTTATTATCTTCTTTCTTTTCTACTTTATTATCTTCTTTCTTTTCTTCTTTATTATCTTCTTTCTTTTCTAATTTTATTTCTTCTTTATCTTTCATATCTTCTTCTTGTTCCTCTGCCTTTTTTTCTTTTTTTTCATCTTTATCTTCTTCCTTTTCTCCTTCATTATCTAATATTATTTCATTTTTTTCTTTTTCGATATTTTCTTCCTTATTTTCTGATGATAAATCTTTTTTAATTTTGATTGTTTCTTTTTTTAATATTTTAACAGTTAAATTTTTTAGTTTTTCTTCAGAGGGTACTTGCACAACTAATATTCTTCTTTTTTCTTCATCTAAAGCTGTGGTATCTTCATCTGAAATTATATTATAATGATAATCTACGCTTTTATCCCCTTCTTTTCCATTACAAGCAACTATACTAAAATTGTTATCGTTATAATTATCAGTTAATGATATCATAAAAAATATATTATTTTTTGAATCAAGGTCTATAGGTTTAATATTTTTCACTCTCAATTTTGCTTCATCATTAACTGGAATTTCTTCTTCTTTTCCCTCTTCTTTATTTTCTTTCTTTTCTTTTTCTTTATTTTCTTCTTCCTTTTGATTATTATCATTAATATCTTTTTCTTCATTAACCTTTTCTTCTTTTTCTTCCATTTGCTCATTTTTTTGCTCTTTTGGCTCTTCTTTTTTATCTTCCTTATTCTCGGTTTTAATACTTTGGAAATATTTCAAATATTTCTCAAATTTTTTTTTCTTTCCAAGATTTAATCCAATACTTTCTATATCATCATTACTTAATTCTAATAACTCTTTTCCATCTAAATCATAATCTTCATCCATTCCTATATACTTCTCCAAAAATTCTTTGACTTCAGCCTTTGTAGAATTTATGTCTATTTTTATTTCTATATCTTTCTCTATAAAATCATTTTTATTTTCAGAAAGATATTTTTTAACTTTTTTCATTGGGCCTAATTTTAATCCTAATGATTTTAGTTCTGCATCTTCTAAAGATAATAAAATGTCTCCAGATATTTCTTGTTTAATTATATTCTCCTGAACTTCCTGAGATATTTTTAATTTTTCTGCAAAACATTTGGCTACTTCTTCTGGAGAAGAAGAACTGGTTATTTTATCTTCTGAGTGAGATGCCTCAGACATTAAAACTAATTTTGAATTATAATAATAATATTAAAAAAAATTTTGTTAACTAATTTCATTTAAGAATTGTCAATAAATACTTGTATTATTTAATCATTTTAAATCAGAAAAAGCAAATGATTGTTAATTTCAATCTCATAGAGAATTGATAAAATATATCAATTTTTTAT
>JAEEGL016895803.1_pt1 | contig 15713 bp, 10 predicted proteins | sample 9134231 | NCBI WGS metagenome assembly JAEEGL01 (sample SAMN16246548, study PRJNA631951) | gut metagenome | biome: gut microbiome; feature: rumen; material: fiber-attached | host: Bos | place: Iran: Karaj | collected 2018-10
CGGCTCAAATACATACTCATCAACTACTTCAACCGCTTCTATTGCTGCTTATAATATTGCTGATAATGCTGGTAATGCTGTTTCTTGTCCAGCTAGAACAGCGAATGTTTATGTGGATGTAACACCACCAACTTGTAGCTTAGGTGTAAAAAGATCTTCAACTACGTCAAATGTTAAAGTAGAACTAACTAAATCAGATGGGCATAGTTTAATAAAAGACTTTGGTATAGGAGATTATAATAGTACAGGATCCGTTTCACATTCATCTTCTAATTCAGAAACATATACGGGATATGTTAGAGATAATGCGTTAAATACAAATACTTGTACTGCAACTATAGATAAACTTACATATGATAATGCTGGTGGTTCTGGATGTGATTATAGATATTCTAAGAGAGGTAATACATGGGGTGAAGGTGAAGGTTTATGTGTTCCAACAAATGGTTCCAAATCATTTAAGGGCTGGTATACCCAAAGAAATGGCCAAGGTACACAAATTACTAAAGATTCAACTGTAAATGGAAATCAAACTGTCTATGCTAAATGGAATTCAAAAGTTACAGTTGTTCTAAATGCAGGAACACTTGTTGAAGGTGGCAGTGATGTAGGAACACGAAGAGAGTATGAAGCAAATAATTCTTCTGAAGTATCTTTCACTATAAGATCATATTCGAATTCTACTTATGGTATAGGAAATAAAAATCAAATTGGAATAAGTTGTAATGGTGGGGCAACAGTAAAAACAAGAGGAGATATATCTTTAGGTGGTGGAAACACTTATACACAAATGACTATAACTCTTAATAATGTAAATAACGATCAAACATGTAATATATCGTTACAACAATGTACTTGGTGGAAGAATGCTACAACAGACGATTTTCATTACTATCTTTATTTCAATGGTATGTGGACTGGTAAAAAAGATACAGAAAAAGGAACGTGCGTTTGTGGTATTGATGGTTGGTGGAGTCAAGGCGGTTCATTACTTTTAACACAAGACAAGTTTGTATTTAAAAAGCTAAGCTTCACTACTTCAGAAGACTATAATAATAGATCTTGGAAGACAGGTAAATGTAATAAATGGAAGATAGATTATAGATAAAAATTAAAAATATGAAGTGAACAATTATTGTTTGCTTCTTTTTTATGTTTTTTAACAAAAAAGATAATAATTGCTGTATAATTATATAGTAGGTGAGAGATTTATATGATTAATAAGAAAGGTTTTACAATAACTGAATTACTTGCAGTTATTGCAATTATAGCAATTTTGTCTGTTGCAGCAATGAGCGGATATAGTGCTATGTCTAATAATAGCAAGAAAAAATCTTTAGAGCAGAAGGTTTTACAAATAGAAACTGCTGCAGAAAAATATGCTAAGGATGTTAATCTACATAATACAGAAACAATTTCTACTAACAAATTAGTTGTTATGGGTTATTTAACTCCAGATAGTACAACTGAAGCTGGTCTTGCTTCAATTAATAATCCAGTTAATAATGAAAATATGGTATGTAATTTAATTACTATTAATGTAGTTGATGATAATTATAAAGCGACTTTTGTTAAAGAGAAAAAAGATTGTAGTATAGCTAGAAACGAAATAAATGATACTAATGTTGATATTAAAGTAGTTGAATATCATAATACTAGTGTAGATAGAATTGTTCCTAATTTTGGTACTGATAGTAGTAAAGAATATGATTGGGTTAATGATGATGTATTAATCAATGTCAGTTCAGAAACATATGAATCTCAATCAAGAAGTATTACTTATGAATATGGTGGAAATGTAATAGAAAAAAGTATTGCAGATGGTATAAAAGCTACAAATCCTTCTGATAGTACGACACCTGATCAAGATAAAATTTATAATGAAATAGTTATTAAAGATATTGGTTCTATATTTGAAAATGTTGTTTATATTACATATAACTTAAAAGATGGTGGAACCAAAAGTGTTGATGTTTTAATAAGAATAGATAAAGAAAAACCTGTTGGTTATTCTGTAATAAGTAATGATACAACTACAGCTTCAAATAGAAAAGCTAATATATTTCTTGATGATGGAACTGGAAGTGGGATTAATGGATTTTACTATTCGATGTCTAAGGAGATAGATGCAAATACAGCTTTTATTGGTAAGAATAAAAAATCAGGTGAAGCTGGAATAATGAAAGCTAAATTAGTACAAACTAATGATGTTAAAAAGCTAGTAACAGGCGGAGAAATAGAAATGCCTAGAGGAACTTATTATGCTATGCCTGTAGATGTTGCTGGTAATATTGGCGATCCAATAGTAATGGATGTAACTAATTTTGATCCGAGTGACTTATCATGTGATATAACGGTTAGAGATTTATCAGGAGCAGATATAACTAAAAATAATACTTGGTATAATCAGTCAATAGTACTTAGAGCAGAAAGTGTTAATCCAGTTGGAGATTATGGTGCTAAGTATAATTTCTTAAAAAACAAGACTTCGTTAGATGTAAATGATTTAAAACTAAATGTGCCACCTAATAATAAAATGATAGCGGATATCAAAGAAGAAAATGAAATGAATGAAATAGATTATGCAGCTGGTTTAATTGGTATGTCGACTAATAATAATACTGATGAAACTAAAAGATATTGCCATATAAAAGTTGGTATAGATAAAACAAGACCAACGGTTAAAGTAACAGCAAATGATGCGAGTACATGGGCGAAACAACATGAAATAAAAGTAGAAATAACAGATGATAGATCAGGCTTTACTGCCAATGCTTCCGGTAAGACAAGTTTCACGTATGGTTGGTCAACAAGTCCAACAGAAGCACCAACTGAAACAAATAGAACAACTGTAGAGGCTACACTTTCAAATGGTAATAAGAAAGCTACAAAAACTATGACAATAGGAAGTATGACAGGAGAATATTATTTCTGGATTATAGGTTCTAGTGTTAAAGATAAAGCGGAGAACAATTTATTAGATTACACACATGCAACAGTATTTAAATTTGATAATACTGCTCCTGGTTGTACAAATTCAGGAGATTCTACTGATTGGCAAAAAGAAAAAAGAATAATAAAATATGGATGTAGTGATGAACATAGTAAATGTAAAGCAAATCAAGGTGGACAAAAAGAATTTACTACGACTACAAAGACTGCTAAAATTGATGCGTATGTAATAGAAGATAATGTTGGAAACAAAAGGGAATGTCCAGCTAGAACAGCGAATGTTTATGTAGATACAACAAAGCCAACTTGTACGCATAGTGGAGATACAGCTTCTTGGTCTACTTCTGATGTAACTTTATATTATGGATGTAGCGATGATCATTCTGGATGTAATCCTTCTTACAGTGGAGGTTCACAACTATATAGTAGTTCTGGAGCAACGGTTACTGTACCTGCTTATACTATAAGAGATAATGTTGGTAATGAAACTTCTTGTCCAGCTAGAACAGCAAAAGTATATATTGATAAAGTAGCACCTAAATGTACTGAATCTGGAGATTCTACTGCTTGGACTAAAAATGATAGGACATTGAATTATGGATGCGAAGATCCAGGTGGTTCTGGTTGTGATCCTAATAATAAAGGTGGATCAAAAGAGTTTAAAACTACTACAAAAACATCAACAATAGCTGCGTATACAATAAAAGATAAAGTTGGTAATGAAACTAATTGTCCGGCTAAATCAAGAAATGTATATGTTGATAAAACGGGACCTAGTTGTACAGAATCTGGAGATTCAACTACTTGGACAAAAGAAAATAGAACTTTATATTATGGTTGTAGAGATGACCAATCTGGTTGTGATGGTAAAAATAAAGGTGGTTCGCAAGAATTTAAAACTACTACAAAAACATCTACTATAGCAGCTTATAAAATAAAGGATAAAGTTGGTAATGAAACTAATTGTCCTGCTAAAGAAAGAAATGTATATGTTGATAAGACAGCACCTAGTTGTACTAATTCTGGAGATTCAACTGATTGGACAAAAGAAAATAGAACTTTATATTTTGGTTGTAAAGATAATCAGTCTGGTTGTGATGATAATTATAAAGGTAGTTCACAAGACTTTACAACTACTACAAAAACATCTACTATAGCAGCTTATAAAATAAAGGATAAAGTTGGTAATGAAACTAATTGTCCAGCTAAAAAAAGAAATGTATATGTTGATAAAACGGGACCTAGTTGTACAGAATCTGGAGATTCAACTACTTGGACAAAAGAAAATAGAACTTTAGTTTATGGTTGTAGAGATGACCAATCCGGTTGTGATGATAAAAATAAAGGTAGTTCAAAAGACTTTACAACTACTACAAAAACATCTACTATTGCAGCTTATAAAATAAAGGATAAAGTTGGTAATGAAACCAATTGTCCAGCTAAAAAAAGAAATGTATATGTTGATAAAACGGCACCTAAATGTACTAATTCTGGTGATTCCACCGATTGGACAAAAGATGATAGAACAATTTATTATGGTTGTAATGATGAACATTCTAAATGCGATTCTTCATTTAGTGGTGGAAATAGTCTGTTTAGTACGACAACAATAACTAGTAAAATATCTTCTTATACAATAATGGATAAAGCTGGAAATAGTGTTTCTTGCAATGCTAGAACCGCAAATGTTTATGTAGATAAAACTAAACCAACTGTTTCTTCAATATCTGTATCTAGCAGAAATTCTAAGTATCATACTACTTCTGTTAATATTGGAGTAAAAGGTAGTGATGCAAATAGTGGTGTATCTAAAGCTTGTGTTAGTACATCAAGTGATGTTTCAAAATGTTCTTGGCGAAATTTTGATGGCGATGATAACTATGAGAATATTTCAGTAGCAAGTTCTTATAATGGTGATACTATAACTATATATGCTTGGATTAAAGATGTGGCTGGTAATATTTCTGATGTAAAAACTGCTTCTTATACTGTTTATAGTAATTGTACAACTACTACAAATGATGGAAGTTATACGTGTGGTAAATATGGAAATTGTTCTTTAACATGTGGTTCTGGATTACAATATGCAACTAAGACGCAGAAAAAGAAGGATGCTTATACTGGAGTAGCTTGTCAAGCTGTAGAAACACCTAGTGGTTGTTCTCGAACTTGTAATACTCAAGATTGTTGCTCTAGTACATCAAATGGTGATGTTATTGCGTCTTGGTGGACAGGATGTAATGTTACTTGTGGATCAGGAACTAATTATTTGATTTATAGATATAATAAAAAATCAGTATTTAATGGAGCTGTTTGTGATGGATACGAGGATGTTGCTGTTGATTCTGCAGCTTGTTATGCAGGACCTTGCGGTGTTCAACAAACTTATTCTGGTTCTTATTCTGGTGCAGTTGATAATACAACAGTTGTATTCTATGTAGGAGATAAATTTATAGGTGAAACTGGGGTTAGTGCTTCATATTTATCTTCTGGTTATTTAGGAGCGTGTAGTTACGCTTATGGATATCTAAGTTGTCCGATTACTGGTATAGCGGGTGTTAGATCAACTACTGACGATAGGTGTGCATTAGCCAATTCTACTACTACAGGTGAAGCTTTCTACTATGGTGGAGATTGCTATGTTCATGCTGGACATAGTCCTAGATTTACTGGTAATGATTTTACTTGTGGGACTAGAACAGAACCTAAAATACCTGGTACTGGTAATCATTGCCCAGCTGAAGCTCCTACTAGTGGTCATGTTCATTGTGTTACTGGTGATAATTGTATCCAAGCGGAAAAACATAAAGATGGTAATAAATATAGATGTTGGTGTTGGTCAAGGGGAGAAGCTGTATCACATTATGTATATGATACTTCATATACATTGGTATATTATACTACTCCATAATGAGGTGAAATGATGAAAAAAGTGATTATTATTTCTTTAGTATTAGTCTTATGTATAATTGGTGTTGTTTCTCTCGTTTTATTCAATAAAAAAGATAATAACGAGAGGAACATACCTCTTGTTAAGGAAGTAAAATGGGAGATGAAATATGGAAAAGAGTTTGATAATTCTAATATTAAAGATTATCAAGGAGATCTAAATAAAAATATTTCTGTTGATTATTCCTATAATGATTTAAACTATGTTTCTAGTATACCTTTTTCAGAAAATGGCAACTTAATTAAAATGGATAGGCTAGGTTTAGATTACCAAAGTAATAGTTTAGCACTTAATGTTAAATTAATTAGTGAATCTAAAGGCTATGATTTTACGCAAGAAATATATAACAAATACAAAGATTTATGCAAAGATATAGTTATATATGAGAAAAAGAAAGATGGATATATATATATAATTGAAAGAAACATAGTAGATAATCTTTATCAGTTGTATGAAGAAAGACTTATTATAGCTAAAGGATATTCTACTGACGATAGAGATGGATATTTTTATGTTCAATATGTTCTTGTTAATAATAAATTTAATGAAGAAATGATAAATAATATTATAAAAAATTATAAAATTAATAATAATAAAAATGAAAATAATAGTTATTGTACTAGTAGTGAAGGAACTATGAATTGTGAATTTGCTTTTGAAGGTACAAAGAAGATTAATTATTCGTTTTATACAATGAAATATACTATTGAATCGTTGGATAGAATTGGTCCTTTCCCTATTAAGTTTATTAAGAAAAACACTGATATTGCTATTAATATTGAATTAGATTCTTTGCCATTAGAAGTGATTAAAAATAATAAACTTGAATGGTTAAATAAAAATTTTGATTATGAACTTTCTGATAGTACAGTAACGGTTAACGATAAGGAATTTACAGTAATTAGATATGAGTCTTATGACATAAAAGGTTTAGAATATTTGTATCCATTATCACCGGCAGTTACTCTTCATATAACAATGGATTCAGAAAGTGAAAATATGGATGATGTAATAAATGATTTTAGTAATTTTACGTTTGTTTCATAAAGAATGGTTTTACCATTCTTTTTTTCTTGTAATTAGTATGGATTTAAAGTATTATTTTTAGTATAATTTATAGAGAGGTGAAAAGGTATGAAATTATTATGTGTTAATGCTGGTAGTAGTTCTTTAAAGTTTCAATTATTTGATATGCCTAAAGAAAAGATAATTATTAGTGGTTATATTGAAAAGATAGGTTTAGAAGATTCTTTTTGGAATACGAAAGTTAATGGAGAAAAAATAAGGGGAGAAAAATATTTAAAAAATCATACAGAAGCTGTAGAAGTTTTAATAGATGAATTATTAAAACATAAAGCAGTTAAGAGTTTAAGTGAAATAAAAGGTGTAGGTCATAGAGTATTACATGGTGGAGAGAAATATAAAGAATCAGTTTTAATAACTGACCAAGTAATACAAGATATAAAGGATTTAACTAAGTTAGGACCTTTACATCATCCAGGTAATTTAGCTGGTATAGAAGCTATGAAAAAAGCTTTACCTGATGTACCAATGGTAGCTGTATATGATACTGCTTTCCATCAAACTATGCCTGAATATAATTATATGTATCCAGTACCTATGGAATGGTATGAAAAGTATGGGGTAAGAAAATATGGTTTCCATGGAACTAGTCATAAGTATATAACTACTGTTATGAAAGAAAAATTAGGTAGAGATGATATAAATTTAATTATTGCTCATATAGGTAGCGGGGCATCAATAAGTGCTATAAAGGATGGCAAGTGTTATGATACTACTATGGGTATTACACCTTTAGATGGTTTAATGATGGGTACTCGTAGTGGAGCAATTGATCCTTCAATACTTGGTTATGTATGTAAAGAATCTGGTATGAGTATTGAAGATGTTACTAATGCTTTAAACAAGAGAAGTGGTCTTCTTGGAATATCTGGTAATAGTGATGCTAGAGATGTAGAAGCTGCTGCAGCAGAAGGAGATCACAATGCAATACTTGCTCTTCGTATGTATAATGATAGAGTTGCTAAATATATAGCTGATTATTTTATTGAACTAGAAGGCAAGGTAGATGCTATAGTATTTACGGCTGGTGTTGGAGAAAATGGTTCTGATGCTAGAGAAGAAATAGTTAATAGATTAAAACCTATTGGTTTAAAACTAAATAAAGAAGTTAATGATACAATTGCTTCATTTAAGGAAGTACATGAAGGAATAATAAGTTCTAAAGACAGTTCTATTCCTATCTATGTTGTACCTACTAACGAAGAGTTAATGATAATTAAAGATACTTATGATATAATAAATAAGTAAGAATAAAAGAGGGAGGAGGATTAGTGTGGTTAATCCTGTTATAAAAAAGATATTTAAGAAAATTAAACAGTATAATACTATTGTTATAGCTAGACATACTAGTCCTGATCCAGATGCTATTGCATCCGAAATATCTTTAAGAGATGCTATTAAGTTAACATTTCCTAAAAAGAATGTATATGCAGTGGGAGCTAGTGTAGCTAAGTTTAAGTATTATGGTAATTTAGATAAAGTAGATGAAAGTAAAATTGAAGAAGATTCATTATTAATCGCATTAGATGTACCTAATATATCAAGAATAGATGGAGCAAATCCTACGACATATAAAGAGATACTAAAAATAGATCATCATCCTAGTGATGAAGTATTTGGAGAATGTGATTGGGTAGATGAATCATCATCTAGTACTTGTCAGATGATAATAGAGTTAGTATTACAAACACCATTAAAATATGATAGAAAGATAGCAGAAAATTTATATTTAGGTGTTGTATCTGATAGCGATAGATTCTTAATTAGTTATACTACTTATAAAACATTTTATTTAGTTGGTCGATTAATAGAAAAGACTGGTATAGATTTTGTATCTTTGTATCCATATTTATATGAAAGAAATATTGAAGAAATAAGATTTCATGGTTATATAGGAGAAAATCTAGTAGTTACTGATAATGGATTTGCTTATATTCATATAAAAGATGATATATTAAAGAAATATAATGTAGATTCTTCTACACCTTCTAATATGATTAATGATTTTTCTAATATAAAAGGTGTTTATGTATGGACTTTTATAACTTATGATGATAAGAATGATATTATTAAAATTAATATTAGAAGTAAAGGACCAGTTATTAATGATGTTGCTGCTAAATATGGTGGTGGTGGTCATAAGATGGCTAGTGGGATAAGAACTAAAGATAAGGATATAATTGATAAATTATTAAAAGATTTAGATAAAGTATGTAAAGAATATAAAGAAAGCTTAGATGGACAAATTTAAGCTTTTTTATTTACAATCAAATGTTTGTATGATAGTATTTATTTGGTGATACTATGAAGATAGTCAAGTATAAAAAAGGTAGTAATAATCAGTATACTATTTCTTTAGATAATGGAGAAAGTATTAAATTATATGATGATACGATAATTAAATATAGTTTATTAACTAAAAAAGAGATAGATGATATAGATGAAATAATTAAATATAATAAGAATTTAGAAGCTTATTATATAGCTTTAAAATATATAAATACTAAGATTAGAACTACTAAAGAAGTAGAAAATAGATTAAAAGATTATCCTACTTCGTCTATTAATAATGCTATAGAAAGATTAACTAAAGAAGGTTATTTAAATGATAAAGAGTATTTAAGAATACTAGTTAAAGATCAAGTAAATATTACTAGTTATGGTAAGTTAAAAATAATGAATAAAGCTATTGGTTTGGGATTTAGTAAGGATGAAATAGAAGAGGAACTAGGTAAATATGATAATAGTATATTTACTAGTAAATTGGATAAATTAATAGATAAAAAGATAAAAAGTAATAGTAAATATAGTAGAAACAAATTAAAAGAAAAGATTCTTATTGATTTAGTTAATCAAGGATATAATAAAAATGAAATAATAGATGTATTAAATAATAAAGATATAAAGGAACCAAGTAATTTATTAGATAAGGAGTACAATAAAGTATATAAAGTCTTATCTAAAAAGTATGATGGTTATGAATTAACTAATAAAATTATTCAGAAATTAGTTAGTAAGGGTTTTTCTTATGAAAATGTTAAAAATAAAGTATTAATTTAAAATATAATATGTTATACTTGTATTAGTAGGGTAGTGATATTATGAATGATATAGTTAATGAAGAACAGAAAACTAAGAAAAAAGATCGTTTTGCTATTTTTATTTTACTACTAATATTATTTTTAACTGTTAGTATTGGATATGCGATTGTTAGTACAAATTTAACTATCAATGGTAGTACTGTTCTTAAAAGAAGTGAATGGAATGTACATTTAGAGAATCCAAGGGTAACTTCTGGTAGTAGTTTTGTTCAATCTGGTCCTACTATTACTTCTAATGGAACGATAGTATCTTTTGGAATAGCTTTAGATAGAGTAAATGATTTGTTTGAATTATCTGCTGATGTATATAATGAAGGTACTATGGATGCTAAATTAAGTAGTTTTGTTAAAAGTGGATTAACTACTGAGCAGGAAGAATATGTAGAATATGATGTTACTTATGCTGATGGTACGGCATTAAGTGCTGGTGATGTTATTAGTGCTGGTGAGAGGGTTACTGTAAAAGCAAAAGTTAAATATGTTAAATTATTTCCTATAAATGAAGATGATTTAACAGATACGCATGTTGATGTTTCATTAGTATTTAAATTAGATTATGTACAGAATTGATGTAAATGATTAATCTTTGTAATTTTAATATTTGAATTATTGTTATATAATAATTGTATGATAGGAGTGTATATATGAAAAAGAAAGAAAAAAAGAATAATTTAATGCTTATTTTAGGTATTATATTGATTGCGTTAATTGTTACTATTGGTTATGCTTCATTGCAAGCAAATTTACAAATTAATGGTACGGCTAGATTAGGAAGTGCTACATGGAATGTTAGATTTGATAATATTAGGGCTTATGGCACAGGGAATGTTACGCCTACTACTGCTCCTTTTATATCACCACAAGATGTAACTAAAATTTCCTACGAAGTAAATATATCTACACCTGGAGATAAATATGAATTCTTAGTTGACGTTAAAAATCTTGGATCTATTGATGCTGTTTTAGATGATCATTTTATGAGTAGTACTGGAAGAGAAGATGTAATATACGAAGTGACTGAGTATGATACTACTACTAATACTCCTGTACCTGTTGATGATTTTGATTGGGATGATTTTGATCTAGGACATGGTGAAACGAAAACTTTATTAGTTTCTGTAAGGTATGATCGTGACGAAGCTGATCCTGATACAATTTCAGTTAGTGAAACGATTAGTTTAACACTTACTTTAGATTATATACAAGCTTAATAATAAACTACGTATCTAGTAAGATACGTAGTTTAAGTATATAGATAAAATGGGGAATACATATGAAAAGGGTATTGAAAAATTTATTCTTGATTATATTTATTACGGCATATATATTTTTATATGTATTTTATGTATCTAAAGATTATCTAAGATATTCTGAATCGATTACTGCTTCTTTTTTTGTTATAACAACTTTTATTGCTTATCTCTTTTATGGCTATTTTAAGGATAAACGAGCTTATATTAAGAAAAGTGTTATGCAAATAGTTATTACACAGTTAGCTATCTTTTTTGTTGTAATATATGGTGTTGGTTTAGTTGTTGGATTTTTAAAGAATTCTTATTCTTTAGCTTTGCCTTCAATAATAGATAATTTATTTGCTCCAATAGTATTAATAATAGCTATGGAGATTTTAAGATATATTTTTATAAGTGCTAATAAAGATAAAAAGTTTTTTATTGTTTTATTAACTATTTTATTTATTGTAATGGATGTTTTAATGAGTAATAATAGGTTAGTTTTTAATAATGCTGAAATAGTATTTAAACTATTTACTACTTCAATAATACCTATTACTTTAAAGCATTCAGTAATGAGTTATTTAACTTATAAAGTTGGTTATAAGCCATCTCTTTTATATAGAATAATAGTTGATGGTTATGTATATATTGTTCCTATTTCACCAGATTTAGGCGATTATTTAAGTTCTATGGCTGGTATTGCTTTACCTTTCATAGTATATTTATATTCTTCTAGATTCTTAAATGAATATGATAATGGTGTGGAAAGGGAATTTGCTATTGCTACTACTTTTAGGTTCGTGGATTTAATATTTATTGGTTTCTTTTTATTATTAGCTGCGTTGATAAGTGGATATTTTCCATTATTCATTTTAGGAGTAGGTAGTGCTTCAATGGAACCAGCAATCAATATAGGAGATGCTATAGTAGCTAGTAAAGTAAATAGTATAGATGACTTGAAGAAAGATGATATTGTAGTATATAATGGTGATAATAAGACGATAGTTCATAGAATAGTAGATATAGAAAAGAAAGATGGTAAAAGTATAATTCATACTAAAGGAGATAATAATAATACTAATGATAGTTTTGAATTATATTTAGAAGATATAAGAGGTAAGGTGTTGTTTAGAATACCATATATTGCTTATCCTTCGGTGTATATATCTGAATATTTTGAAAAGGAGAAATAGATATGGGTAGTAAGAATAAAATATTTTTTCTAATTGCTTTTATTATATTTGCGGTAGCATCATTACTTCTTGTAAATAATAAATTATATAATTATGCTATTATTACTTCCGTATGTGCGGTAGTGTTTTTATTGATTCTTCTTATTAACTTGTTTAATAATAGAACACCAGAAGATAGTTATAATACTTTTATAAGAGATTCTTTAAAAACTTTTGATGCTGTACTTGTTAATACAGATGAACTTCCTAATATAGATGATAGAAGTTTGGTAGTTATTTCTAATTTTGAAGATTTAATTGATGCTCAAATAGAAATTCGTAAACCGATATATTATAAACGAAATGATAGAAGTGCTATATTTATTCTTTTAGATGATAAACAAGCGTGTGTATGTGTTGTTAAAGTAACTCCAAAGGAAAAGTCAGAATTTGATGATTATTTAAATGAGCAGAAGCGAAAAAAAGAAGCATTTAATAAAGCTTTACTTGCTGATATTGAAAATACTACTATAGTTAAATTAGATAATAATAAAAGTTATAAGATTACTCCTTTAAATAGTAATAAAAATAAAAAAGAGTTAAAGAATAAACATGATATTGTTCATTCTATTGAAGGATTACCTAAGTTAAAAGATACGATAGATATATCTAAAACACAGATATTTAAAAATTTAAACGATAGAAAAACATCTACAATGTAGATGTCTTTTTATTTTTCTGTACTTTCAGTTGTTTGTTGTTCAGTTGTTTGTTGTTGATCTTGAGCTAGTGCTGAAGATAAATCTGATTGAATTTTCTTTGCATATTGTGCTTTTAATTCTGAATCAACTATTTCCATTTCGTGTTTCTTTCTTAATTCTTGCATAGCTTTAACTGTAGCAACTGAATGTTCACTCTTATAAGTTTCTGCTAATTTTTCTACAATAGAATCTTTAACATCTTTAAGAGCTGCTTTTTCTTTACTTGATTCTCTTAATATTACATGGTATCCAAGTTCAGTAGTAATAACTTTAGTAGAGTATTCGCCATCTTTTAATTTGTAAGCAGCTTTAACAAGTTCATCGTAAGTACTATCTAAAGTATCTTTATTAATATATCCTAATGAACCGCTATTTTTCTTTGTAGCTTCGTCTTCAGAATATTCTTCAACTAATTCTTTAAATTTATCTAATACTTTTTTAGAATTAGTTTTCTTTAATTCTTTAATAATAGTGTCTACTGTTTTCTTTGCTTTATCTTCTTCAGCTTTCTTTTCTTCGTCTGTCATGTCATCTTTTACTTTGGCAGTAATTAGTATGTGGTCAACTTTTATATCAGCAACGATTTCATCATCATAATATTCTTTAATTTCTTTATCAGTAATTTGTTCTTTACAATAATCATCGATTGCTAATCCTTTTAGATAGTCTAGATATACATATTCTCTATAAGCTTCTTTAGTAGAATACTTAGTATAATATTGAATAGTACTTTCTAGGTCATCTCCATAAGCTTCTTCTAACTCTTTCATAACACTATCTGCTTCTTTGTTGGCAGCTTTAATTTGTTTTTTGTAATCTTTTTCAAGAATCTTTTTATCTACCATATCTATTAGAGCATTTAGAGCATAATCATCTTTCAATTCATTATATAATTCATTGGCGCTGATTTTTGTTCCACTTTTTAGTGTTATTACCGCTTCTTCACCATTTTTTAAAGTTGGAATCTTCTTACCACATCCTGATACCAATAATAGACAAAGCGCTAATACAGCTAACTTCTTCTTCATTATTCACTTTCCTCCTTAACATAATTAATATTATAGCAGAGAAACTTAAAAAAACAACAAAAGATGTCTAATTTATGTAAAATTATTCTTTACTTTGCTTTATTTCTTTCCTTTGCTTTTAGTGCATATTTATTATATAATGTAGATGGTGAAGCGTATGGCAAAGAGGAGAAGAAGTTCATCTAAGAAAACTAAAGAAAGTTTTAATATAATATTTGTTGGTCTTTTACTATTGTTAATCGGCTTATTAGGTTTTGGGTTTGGCGTAGTAGGTTCTTTAATTAAAAAAGGAGCTATGTTTATAGTAGGAGAATGGTGGATACTTGTTTTATTATTTTTGATATTTATAGCTTTTAATTTCATATTTAGAAGAAAATTTCCAAATTTATTTTCATCTAGATTATGTGGTTTTTATATATTATTAATTGTATTACTTGTAGGAAGTCATTTTTATTATATAAATACTTATGAACCTACTGAGATAGTTAATAAAACAGTAGAAAATTATAAACAAAGAATAGAGACTATTGGAACTTCAGCTTCTATTTTTACTAGTGGTGAAGAAAGTATTAAGATTGGCGGAGGTATAGTTGGAGCTGGTATTACTTGGGCTTTTTATTCTTTATTTAATAAGGTTGGGACTATAATTGTTTTAGTAGTATTGACTATTGTAGGTATTGTATTGCTATTTGATGTTGATTTAGTTGCATTTATTGATAGTATAAAAGAAAAAGTATTTGTTAGTGATGAAGACGAAGAAGAAGATGAAGATGATGATGAGGAAGAAGAGGATGATAGAAATAATAAGATAAAGAATCCTCAGGTTCCTGTTACGGTATCTACTGCTATTAAGGAAGAAAATGTTGAGGTAAGACAACCAGTTATTAGTAATGCTGGTATTTATCATATACCTAGTATTACTTTGTTAGATGAGGTACCTAAGAATAAGACATCTGGTAATCCAAATACAGCTAAGAACATTAAGGATTTAGAGAAAGTATTAACTGATTTTGGTATAGATGGTAAAGTAGTAGAGGTACATGTTGGACCGGCGGTTACACAGTTTGAAGTAGCTGTACATAGTGGTACAATACTATCTAAAGTAGCAGCTAGAGATAAAGAGATTGCAGCGGCATTATCAGCTAAAAGCGTTGCTATAGAAGCTCCTATACCTGGTAAAAGTACAATAGGTATTGAAATACCTAATCCAAGTGTTAGTCCAGTTAAGATAAGAGAAGTCTTAGGTAATGTTCCTAAAGATCAAGAAAAAGCTAATATATTGGTTGCTTTAGGTAAAGATTTAATGGGTAAAGTTCAGACAACTGATATTACTAGAATGCCACACTTATTAGTAGCTGGTTCTACTGGATCTGGTAAATCTGTTTGTATGAATAGTATTATTGCTTCTATATTAATGAGATATCATTATGA
>JAEEGL010257075.1_pt1 | contig 15712 bp, 2 predicted proteins | sample 9134231 | NCBI WGS metagenome assembly JAEEGL01 (sample SAMN16246548, study PRJNA631951) | gut metagenome | biome: gut microbiome; feature: rumen; material: fiber-attached | host: Bos | place: Iran: Karaj | collected 2018-10
AGGGGTCAGTGTCACCCTCAACCGGAACGACGGCGGACATCACGAATGGGAATTGTAACTATTTGAAGATGAGCATACTGAGAAGGAAATATTTATATTATATAATAGGAACGCGCGCAACAGCCCTCCTGGCCCTCCTGGCCCTCGTGGGCTGCACGTCCGACGACGCTGCCCTCTCGGAACCCATCCCAGAGCCCACTCCGACGGATGGCAAGGTCGCCGTCGACTTAGCATTGAGCCTGTCTACTGCACCGGCAACTACTCGTATGGAAAGCAACTTGGTGAATCCTACTTCCTTGCCTGGTGTGGCCTTTAGCATTATTCCCTTCTCTATTCTCGATAGTCAAGATACCATCAGTTCGAGCAATTCTTCTTTGGCAGAGGCAATAACCAATTTTAGTGTTGAGGGAAGCCATTATCTGTCTAATCAGGTTGAACTCACCATTGGTACCAATGCCTTCCTTTGTTATGCAAAGGTGAATCATACGGAACCTTATTCAAAAGCCGATAATGGCTTTCTTCAAGTAAGTGGTACAGGTTTGTCCTCCCAATTCAAGTTGGATCCCATAATGCAAACTCCCTCTGCGCTGAATGCAGATGCTGTTAAGCTATTGGGATACATGAATGAGATTGCTATGGCCGGAGGGTGGCATGAAGCAACTGATGATGAAACATCAAAATTATTTAATAGCTTTGTCAACATAAAAGGTACTCCACAGCCCATTGCTGGTTCTAGCCGAAACATCATTGCTTATATCAATTACTGGTATGATAAAGCAAATACCATTGCCGATCCTCTTGGTTCTGCAATCAGAACAAAAATTGAGGAACATTTTACTGTGGATGCTGGAAAGGTGACAGCTATCAAGGATATCAGCAATTATCCCGTAGGACTCCCTGATGGAAATGCTGTCATGGCTTGGAACACTGACGCAAAGAAGTTTGAATATAAAGAGATCCAGTATAATGCGACTTCTGGAGGATACGATTATGTAGCAGCTGAAGACAGATTCCCAGATTATGTTTATCCTGCCGAGCGCTATTTCTATGCTAATAGTCGTATCAAGACATCCACGTCCAGCCAGAAAAGTCATTATGAAGAAGCCAGATGGTCAGAAAAAGAGGAGTTAACCGATGATAATGGTGTGCTGGATTACTATGACAACGACAATGCTGTTATCGCATCCACAACCCGCTCTGTGGCTATCAAGAATCCTTTAAGCTATGGTGTGGCAGGCATGGAGATCCATTTTAAGGCTGAAGTCGCTAATGATGCAAACGGTAATTACCTGCGTGATGATGATAAACAACATGATCAGTACGAAGACAGCAGAGTGTCGCTTGATGCAACGTCTTTCCCACTGACAGCCATTATCGTTGGTAGTCAGGTGGAACAGAAGTATTGCTTTGAGCCTCTCCTTCCTGACGATAAAACGGAAAAAGAATATCTCATCTACGATACCAAGGTTGGAAAAACTTCGGGAAACACCTTAGTGCCAGTCTATTTGGGTGAGACAAACTCAGAAAATTACCCCGTTTACACCCTTGGCCTACAGACCAAGGATGGACTTTCAATGAAAGTCGTTTTGGAGTTTATGAACAACAGTCAGGACTTTATTAGCGAGAATGGTATCATCTACAAAGGCACTAAGTTCTATATGGTGGCCAGTGTGGTACCGCCATCAAGTGAGGGTATTGGCAAACGAGTGATGACACGTGGTCATATGAGCGTTATCAACCTGACGATAAAAAGTCTGAAGTCGGCCTATAATGCCTTGCCAAACCTGAACAGCGACAATTTACGACTGTTTGACATTGTTGAGGCTGGCATTAAGAAATGGCAACCCGGTCAAGAGGGTGAACACGAAGTATTTAATTGGTAAAGAATTCTTACGTATGAACAAGATACAGACTACGACATATCGCATAGGAGCTTGGCTCTGTCTGTTGACAGGACTGTTGCTGTCGTCATGTTCCAATGATAGCCCGTCCGATAGTCATGAGTCTGGCAGAGAAGTGAGACTGTCGCTTGGTGCCCGCCAATTCCTGCAGGATGATGAACAGTCGGAAGCGCCAGCTATAACCCGTACTGTCACCTATCCAAGTTCAGATTGGGAAAAATACGGAATCCTCTATCCCGGCGAGCAGCCCAGCGTACTTCTCTTTATGGCTAAGGGCAAAGACAATCCCAGTTCTTCGGAAGTGCTCTCGCGTTTGTTCACCTATAGCAGTACAAACAGCGATTGGCAGGCAAATGTTACCATTGTTGATACCGACTCCAAGTACTATATCTATGGCTTCATGCCCGTCGATGCCCAAAACACATCAGACAATGTGAGCATCAGCCTGTTGCCTTCTAAAACTAATTACAATGCAGGAGCCCAGCTCTCTATCAATGGTCTGAAGGTGCTTACTGAAAAAGATCCTTGTGTGATAGTGGGTGTGGCCGCACCAGTAGGCAGTGATTATACATTGCCGTGGGGCAAGTTTGAATTCCAATTCAAAGCCAATGGCGAGACAGTTACTGATTATATGGGCATCTTGCTCGACCATATCTATTCCCGTTACTACTTTAAGATGAAGATGGATGCCAACTATGCCAAGTTGCGTACCATCAGGATTACCAGTATGACGCTCGAGGCGTTGGACACATACGGCTATACGGTGAATAGTGTGAATGCTACTGTCAGGTTGCAAAGCAATACGACCAGTGCGAATCCTTTAAGCACTCCGACCTTCGAATACAACAGAGGCACCAGAACGTTCAACTTATACAGTAAGCCCAGCGAAACTGACGGACTATCGCTGACAACGGTCTATCAAGAAATCGATAAATTCTGTCTGGCGCCCTGTAGTCAACGGTGGTTCCGTCTCACTACCGAGTATGATGTGCTCGACAAAAAAGGAACAGTCATTCGTCAGGATAAAGCAATAAACGATTTTGATGTTCAAGCCCTGACAACTGTAAAAATAACAAATACGAATCCTGGTCTTGAGCATACGATTCAGATTACGGTGAATCCCACCTATCTATATATGCTCTCCGATCCAGATTTAGATAACCCGACATTTACTATAAATTGAAGATAAGACGTTGAAGACAAGATATACCATAATCAGTTCGTTGCTGTTACTCCTGACCGTTATGTCGGCAGAAGCACAGATAGTCATTGGTGGCAGTGTCTATGGCGGTGGTAATGCCGGCGATACCGGTGGTAGCACCACTGTTACCGTTCGTTCTGGCGATATCGACGAGGTCTTTGGTGGTGCCCGCATGGCTGATGTCAAAGGCTCGGCATTTGTAAATATCGATGGCGCTAATGCCTCCAACTATATCGTCATCAACAAGCTCTATGGCGGCAACGATGTTGCAGGAACTATCGGCTCTAATGATGCGGCAAAGAAATTCCCATCCGACGTTCTTACACTCGAAGATGAAAATCCTGTTGATAACACATGGGACGCCTTTATCCGCATATCATCTAAGTCTTCAACACCTACCGAGGTACTTCCCAATGACAAGAAAATTTACATTGGTCAGCTCTTTGGTGGCGGTAATGGCGATTATGACTACACTTCAGACAATAGTCCCTATAAGGGAAAAAACAAGCCCACATTAGGAAAGACCTATCTTGAAATTGTTGGCGGTTCCATCGTCTATGCATACGGTGGCGGAAATGCCGCGACGGTGACGGAAAAGACAGTTATTTGTGTCGATAACCCCAGTAGGGTGGTTAACAGCATTGTTGATGCTACTAATCCGAATGCTGGTACTGGTGGTGAATTACTGACAACAGACCGCTTCCGTGATAAGATGGGCATTAATACCAGTTTCTCTTACCCCAGCAGTGATGCCTTCCAAATCGGACGTCTGTTTGGTGGCAACAACAAGGCTGAGATGGCCATCCGTCCTATCTGGAACCTGAAAAGAGGAAAAATCCGTAATCTCTATAGTGGCGGTAATCAGGGTGCGATGACCAATAAGGAAGGTCTGTTGCTTGAGATTGCTGCAGATTCAGAGATAAAGGTTGATAATGTCTATGGTGGTTGCCGTATGGCAGATGTCCGGCCATTGAAGTCGGGAACCATTGAAAGTGGCGTTTTTGAAGATTCTGAGCTTGAAGATATCGATTTGAACAGCTTGGGTTATAATTTCCCCAAAGGTCTGTCGGCTCGTGTGATAGTACGTGGCGGTGATATCAACAATGTCTATGGTGGCAACGATATCACAGGAAAAGTGTATGGTGGTAATGCCATTGGTGTATATAACAGTATTACGGGTGATGTCTATGGTGGCGGCAATGGCTCCTATCCATATACAGATAAGAAAGATTTAGAAGATGATGATGTCTATGGTGACTTGTACTATGATGTAAATGCTATTCTCGGAAAGTCTGCGGATTATGAGTTCTCAGGACTTGAGTCTGCTGAGGCTCTGAACGATTTCCGTCCCAATGCCGAGTCAGTTTCCATTCGTTTGGTTGGCGATGAGGCTAAGCATACGATTATTGGTGGTTCTGTCTATTGTGGTGGCAATAGTGCTACGCTACGTAACGATCATCCAGACCAGGATGCGGCAGCAGAGTTGAAAGTTGGCTCGTACGTCTATGCCGATAAGGTGTTCCTTGGCAACAACGGTGAGAATATGGTGACGTATAATGAAGAGGAGAAAGACGCCAACAATAACGTCACAAAGAGAGAGGGTATTCTTAGGACATTAAAGACGGTTAACACGATGAATCTTACTGACAAAGCAGTCTTTTCCCAATATATGGATGGTGTCTCTATGCGAGTCAAACCACGTATCGTGTTCGACACTAAGGGTGATACCGGTCTGGACTATATACCTTATTCAACTTATTTCGGATCTTTCTACTGTGGTGGTAATGTAGGTAGCATGCGATTCGAAGGTGCCGATATACTCGATTTCTCTAACAAGATCGTTATTTTCGACAAGTTGGTGGGAGGCTGCAACGATGCCTATATCGATGCGCATGACGGATTGAATGCCCGCTATGAAGGTGGTGTGCTTGAAGACCCCGATGACGAGACGGGAAATAAAATCGTGATGAACCTGAGCGGTTTGAAGATTCAACCCATGCGTTGGGTGAAAAACAATACAGGCGGCTATGTGCTGGATACTAATGGTAACCGCCAGTTGGAGTGGAATATTGTCAAATGGAACGAAACAACGGAGAAATATGAAAATGCCGCTTCGAAATCTAAAACTGATGCGGTACCAGCTAAAATAGGAACAACAATAGACGGTCACGACTATAATGCAGGAGAAGAAGACCTTGCCCGCCGATTTACTGGCGGTAACATCTATGGTGGTTGCTATAACAGTGGTGTTGTCAATGGTAATGTAGTTATCAACATCGACTCTGTGCTGATTGAGCGCGACAAGCTTTTCGATGTGGTGGAGTCGAATGCCCTTGGTGATGAGGCTGTATATTATGATACAGATTATGAAACGCCTCATTACAATATCATCCAATATAACACGGGTGTCATCCTTGGTCAGCAGGGTATGGATGTGCTTGGTAAGGCACTGAACGTGTTTGGTGGAGGCTATGGTCCTGAGTCTGAGATTTGGGGTAGCACTACTATCAATCTGAATGCCGGCTATGTGTTCCAGGTATTTGGTGGCAGTGAGAAGGGCGTAATCGGCAAGTCGCTCGAAGAACAAGGTATCACTGTGACAGAAGATAACTCAACAAATAGTACAACGAAGAACTACGATTATGTATTCAGGGAGACTCAAAATCACTATGTGTACAACCCAGCCTATAGCTGCTACATCAATTTGAAGGGCAAATTCTCTGGTGTGTCGAAGTCCAACGACAATAGCAACAAGATGATGGCAGAGTGTGAGTTCATGTATGGTGGTGGCTTCTTGGGGCCTATCTGTGGAAATACTGTCATCAATCTGGGCAAGGGGCGTATTTTTAACAGTTTTGCAGGCAGTTGTAATGCTGATATCCTCGGACATACCGAGACCTACATCGGTCGAATGATTAAGGATGAATACAGCGGAAAAATGGGCTATTTGGGTAAGACCCAGGAAACAGGTAAAACAACCTACCTGATTGACAAGGAAGACTACTACGAAGAAGGATTCCCTTGGGTTCGCGATATTACTTATGGAGGCAACGACCTGGGCGGCAAGGTTCTCGGCAGCAAGGACTTCACGCATCGTGTGAACACCGGGACTCTTCCTAAGGTCTATGGCTATGATGCTAATTCAACATCTCATCCTGAGGTGTTGACGGCTGCTGCTTACACCGAATATCTGCAAGGACGTACAGATGCTATCTTTGGAGGCTGCTTCGGTACTTATAACTATAAAGATGAACGATACGGAGATTATTTTAATACCACTGACGGTACTCCTAAGGAAGGTTATTCCAAGCCCCGCATGGATAATGCTTTCGTCAACTTCCGCCCAACGACTTCCAACGCCTCCAACATGGTCAATAAGATATATGGAGCTGGTCAGGGAAAGTCGGGTGACCGCGACAGCGATAAGATGCAGGACCGAAGCTATGTGTTGATTGATGCTCCCCAGGATTGGAATATCTATAGGGACTTGGAGGTGTTTGGTGCTGGCGCTTGGGGTGGATTGGGTATGTTTACCAAAGTTGACCCAGATGCTGAAACCGCACCAACAAAGGCTCAGCTGGACGGTGTCACGGCTATTGTCGATTTGGTAAAGGGCCAGATTGGTTCTGCTTATGGTGGTAGCCTGAATGAGGGCTTTACCCGTCGTACATTGGTGAACGTACCTCAGGGTTCGACCATCAAATTGGGTTATTTGACGGACCATACTGATAGTGAAGGTAAACCATATACAGAAACTCATTATGGTAACATCTTTGGAGGCGCTTATGGCGAAGACCTTAAAGTTATTTGCGATGTCTACGAAGCCAATGTGGAGTTCCATAGCAGTCAGGCCAGTGTGGCTGGTGCCATCTATGGTGGTAACAACAGCTACCGTCGCACGCTGTATGGCAAGGTGAATGTCGATGTGGAGGTGTCCAACAAAGATAATGGTTATATGACCACTATCTATGGAGCAGGCTACGGTGAGAACACTTGGTCGCAATATACTGAGGTAAACCTCAAAAACGGTGCTTCTGTATGGGAGGTATATGGTGGTGGCCAGAATGGAAAGGTAACCAACAAGCAGACCGCCAATTGGTTGACCGTAAATGAATACCATGACGAACATGGCTTGGATATTCCTTCTGAATATGTTGACAAAGGTTTGAATAGCGCCTTGGCCAAAGCACGCCACGATGGCAACAAATACAACACCAACGTGCTGATTCATAAAGGGGCCGTAGTAAACAACTACGCCTACGGTGGTGGTAAGGGTACTGCAAGCATTGCCGAGAGTGGAAACGTCAACGGTACTACCTATATCGCATTGCTGGGCGGCTGGGTCAAAAAAGACCTCTATGCAGCTGGTAAGGCAGGAAATGTATTGGACTTACATGGTAATGAGTTAGCAGTAGCAGATCGTTTTATTGCCAGTTCTAATGCCTATATAGCCGGAGGAACTGTGCGTAATGTCTATGGTGGCGGATATATGGGAAGTGTGGGAAAACATGGCCCAGTCACATATACGGACTATGAAGACTTGCTGGCTATGGATTACACTGATGACATCCCTGGTGAGACTCATGTCACTATCGGTATCCGCGATGACCAGTCGGACGATGATAAGCTTGCAGCCATGAAGAAGGTGGATCCCAATGCTACTCTTGAAAATTACGGCATCAACAATGGTGTTCCTGCCATTCAGCGTAATGCATACGGTGGTGGTGAAGGTGAGACTGAGAAAGGTGGTCGAGGTGGTGCTGTATGGGGTACAGCCAATATTACGTTGAACAATGGCTACATTGGCTATGCCTACCTGAATGGTGAATTCAAAGAAAAACTGAACGACGAGACCTGGACAGAGGGTAGCAGCGACAACTGGACGCCAACTGATAGTATAGGTCGTTTGCGCGACTGTGGAAGCGTGTTTGGTGGCGGATATAGCGATAAGAGTAATGTGGACTCTACCAATGTCACCATTTGGGGTGGTGTTATCCGTAACAGTTTGCATGGTGGTGCCGAGGTGGCTGCTATCGGTCGTGGCTCTACTAAAGAAGAAGGTGCTAAGCGAACCTTGAATGACATTTACAAGGCTGGTGGAACCAGAGTAACGATGTATAACGGTAAAGTCAAGCATAATGTGTTTGGCGGTGGTAAGGGCTACAACATCTTAGGTTATGGTGGTGCTAACGGACTCTATACCGATGGTTATGTCTTTGGCAGTACAAAGGTGTTTATCCATGGTGGAGAAATTGGTACCAAGGAGGGAGTAACTATCCAACCTGATGGCACTGGCGGCTATGGCAATGTCTTCGGTGGTGGTGATGTCGGCTATGTTTATAGTGAGGGTTACTTTACAGACAATTCTGCTACTAACGGTAAGAAGTCGCGCGATGAAACAACAGGTTCTCCGAACCACTGGTATTATTACGGTAAAGACAACAAACTGACAGAAGACTGTCAGGTCGTGATATCTCCTTACCTACAGGTGAAGCCTAATGTAGGAACTGTGAATGGTAAGAGTGCCTACGAATATGTTGACACAGACTTCCTTAATACTTTACCTCATAAGAAGAATGATGGCACATATACTGGTACAGTTTGGGAAAAACTCTACACTGGTGAGAATGCCGGCAAGGAAAATGCAGAACAATTGGAGGATAACGTAGAGCGTGGTATCACTATTCATAATGCTGTGTTTGCCGGTGGTAATGTGTCGTCGAATAATGATAAGACATACGCCAATGCCACAACGGTATTCGGCAATACCACAGCGACGCTCTACGATGTCTATCACCGTGACTTCATTACCGTAGGTACGGAACATATCGGTGGTGTCTACGGTGGTGGTAACCTCTCGGTGGTGGATGGCTACCGCGAATTGAACATCACCAACTATGGTACAGACTATTATGGACTGGATCAACAGATCAGTTACGAAAAATATCAGTCGCTGACTAACCGCGAGCGTGCCTACTTTGAATTGGAATATGTCTATAATGGCACAGGTACTGTAACCATTAAAGGTACCACTTATAAGAATGGCGATCACGTCAAGGAGAGTATCTATAATACATTCAAGGATGATCCTAACTATGTCGCAACTCAATGGGAGAAGTGGGGCTTCTGTTCTATCTATGCTGGACGCTTGCTGAACACCATCCAGCGTGCCGACTTCTGTGGTGTGTTTGGCAGTCGTCTGGTGCTGCAGGGTGCTAAGGACCGTGTGGCTGATGTGGGTGATGCGACGGAATATACCATCAACCGTGTGGGCGAGCTGTCGCTGAACAAACAGCGCTCGGCAGTTCCTGGTGAGACGGCTTTAAAAGAAAATTTTGTAGATGAGGAAGATTACAAAGATCCACAAAATGCCATACACGGCAACTATTTCGGCATCTATAGCGTGGTGAACTATTTGGGGAATCTAACCAGTGATGTTCATTTTGAAGATCCACGCAGATACGTAGTAAATGGTGATACGCTCAAGGATACTGCTAAGAGCTATTATCAATACAAAACATCGAATCTGGATGGAAAGAACAGACGTCAATGCAACAATGGTATATCCTATAACCAGGTGGCATTGGCTTCAGGTGTGTTCTTGGAGATGACCACAGAGCACAGTACTAAGACTAAGAAAGTTTATGGCGATATTACGGGTGTCATAGAACTTGACCTGATCAATGTGAAGAAAGATATTGTCGGTGGTGGTTATGTGTATGCCCGCAACGAACATGGTGATCCTACCGAGGTATCGCATGAAAATACACTTCTCTCCACTTATAATCAAAAAGATGGAAATGAGGCATTGACCAAAAAGATTTATACGTATAGTACGTCGTTGATTTATCCTTGGCAGACCTCAGGTAACTTCATTCATAAGAGGAAGCGTATCGTCGACGACTGTTATCCCAATAACGGTGAATTTTCTGATCCGGGTTATGAGATTTCCCCTGCCCACTATTGGTATATCAAGGGTGATGTGTACGTCTATGAACAGACGGTATCGGCCTATACCGGTGCTGCTAATGCCTATTCTAAGGAGGTGAAGATACCGTTGACCATCACTGCTGGAGCCAATGGTCGTCTGCAGCTGTTGAATGTGCAGCCTAACCTCTATGCTTACTATAAGTTGAATGAGCAAGGCGATCCAGTGGCCATGGATCAGAACGGCGTGAAGGTAGATAACGAAAGTACCACCTACTATCTGAACGATGTCATCACTTGGTGGGATTGGCATCAACTGCCTGAGAACGAACAACAATGCTTCGTCAGCGAGACGGTGGTCAATGTAGATACCTGCTTTATTGGTACCAGTGTCAACGATACGGTGCGATATGCTGCTGGAGCCTACGCATTGGAGAATGTGGTCAAGACATCTTCAGACTTTAAGGCCTTTAAGGATAAGGTAACCTCTGGACAGCTTGTGGTCTACGACAATAAGCGCAATCTTATCGATGCTGATCATATTGATGACTTGTTCCGTTCGTCGAACAATATCAGTCATGAGACGGGTTATGTACTCAGCTTTGATATGGATACCCCAAGCGACTGGAACGACTGGTACAGTCCGAAGAATGGCGAGAGTACCTATACAGATGAAGAAAATACGAACAGAAAGACCAAAAAGGGGTATAATGAACTTTCTACGGCAGACCAGAAGTCATACGTTGAGGGTCCGACCTTCCGTCTGAAAGGTGGTGAAGCAGATGGTCTTTATGGCCAGCGGACATACGTCGTGGGCGACCTGTTGTCGGGCGAGGCGGTAGATGATTACAAGAACTCTCTCGTTGGCAAGACTCTTCCAACAGCATTAGCTGAAAAGCAAGCTGAAGTGGATGAAGCCTACGTGGCAAAAGTGCAGACAACTTATACCAATAGCAAAGGAACCTCTGTCACGGTGCTTGCGGGCAATGCTATTCCAAAAGCAGATTATGATACTCGCCTTTCTGAAACACAGAAAAGTAACTTTGCTGAGGCATATCTCTGCACCAGCACCATACAGTTGGGAACGGAGGAATTTATCCTTCAGGGCGACTTGGTAGAGAACTCAGAAACTAAGATCAATGAGATTGCTGGAAAATATATGGCTTATAACAACTCGTTGTCGAATGTCACAGACATCACGCTCGATGAGGCTAAACTTTATATTCAGGGTCATCTCGCTGATGCCTACTGTTGCACGAAGGAAGGTCTCTATGGCGGCCAGTGGTTCAATGCAGGCGAGAACTACGATGCCATCAAGGCATGGTGCTCGCTCACTGATGAGCGCAACAAGTTCGAATTCAACTACGACGCCTTCGATGTACTTAGCGACTCGCAGTTCACGGGTGTCCATAACGACTATCCATTAACAGAGCAAATCGCAGAGTCGTACAAGAGTCCTTACAGCGACGAGAAGGCTGTAGAGTATGATGCAAAGTACACGGGTACGGAAACGTTGACATTTACGAATGAAAAGGGTACTCTTACTGTGGCGACAGGGCAAACGATTACCAATACTCAGTACGAAGACTATGTGGTCAACGAGCAGAAACACTATACCCACGTTTCAATCACAGAGGGCACTGAGAAGATTTATATTGCCAAAGAGAACTTTATCCATGCTGGTGTGCCTTACGGTAAGGGTCAAAATGTCAGTGCTACTGACTATGCGAACCTGAAGTTGGCGCTGAGCACCGCTAAACTAGAGGAAATCGTGACGGAAGTTACTATTCCTGATGCCATTCAGACAGAAGCAACAGGTCATACAGGAACAAGTCCGTTAGAGAAATACTATTGCTACGAAGGCTATTCTTATACTTATAACAACCAAACGCTGTCAGGTACTATGGGAGACTTCTTGACGACGGAACAATTTGGCACTAAGAAGAACTTCCAGCGGCAGTTCGCGATACAGGGTAAGGAACCCACAGAGACTACGACGCTCTATGTCTCTCGTGAGTCGAATGCTAAGGATGTCACTACTGAGAAGGTCATCACGGTCATCTACCAATATACCTATTATGAGGATGCTGACGAGGGTGATGGTGTGAGCCTTACCAACGAGTTGCATGTGGTGAACATCCACCTGCAACTGGAGAGTGGTATTCCTGAGATTGGTGTGCTTAATAATCCGGCTACAGTATTGCCTGGTACTGCTTTAGGACTGAAGGCGCCCAGCGTCAACCCAGGTCTCTACGAGGTATTGACCAACGGATGGGAGTTGTTCGACAATTACGAGGATGCCATCAACCATCGTAATGGCGTGCCGTTTGCCAACAATCAGACACCAGTTTACTGGTATCAGAACCAAAAGGCTTATGTCGCCTTCTACTCTAAGACATTCCTGGGTAAGACCTATTCTAACCCAGTGCCGGTGAGTGTGGCCAACTATCACGACCTGAAGGCAGTGATGGACGATAAGAATTTCCATTTGCATGTGGATCACAATCCGGCAGAACTTGACCGTAACTGTAAGATCTATATCAACGACTATAGTGGAGACGCAGAAGGTACCAAGAACGGTCTGGACGCTTTGAAGGACTTCTTTAACTTAAGCTATGGTGAAACTCTTGACGGTCATCAGCCGTTAGCATCGTATGTGAAGGGTGGTGAAAACCTGGAGTTCATCCTGCGAGCGAATCTTGACTATACGGGTAAGGAATGGACATCGTTGGGAACCGCTACAGGTACCAACGACAAGTGCTTCGGTGGTAACCTGCATGGTGACGGATATACCATCAAGGGTCTTAGCCAGTCGCTGTTCAAGAATCTCTGTGGCAGCGTCTACAACCTTGGTGTGATGGGTTCGTTCACCGGTGCTGGTGTGGCTGACACGGGTGACGGCTATGTGGAGAACTGTTGGGTGAAGACGACGGGTACGCCTGCGGCCGATGTCAAGGCTGTCTTTGGCAATCCTTCACGTGGCAAGGAGATACAGTTGGTTAACAGCTACTATAACGAGGACAATGCTTATAGTGAGGCAAACAACCCACGAGGCAATGCCATCAAGATGTCCGACCAAGCGTTCTATAACGGAACGGTGGCTTACAACCTGAACGATTTCTATCTTAACAAGCGTTACTACGATAAGAAGCAGACAGCTTCGGGTGCTAAGGCCTATAACTATCTGGAGTATCAGGCCGACGGTGTCACCTTGAATGATAATTACACGCAGGGCTACTATCCAGCCACGATTGATGCCCAGTATGGTGATGTGGGCTATGTGGAGCGTCGATACGAAGACGGTGACTTCCGCTATGCTGAAGGTACTATACCAGGAACCTTGGAGAAGCGCCAGCGCACTATTGATGTGGAAGACAAGGATGGTAACAAGATTCCTACCACGTTCTGGGCTCCTGTTTGGCCAGAGGACTATCTCTTCTTCGGACAGTCTCTGAACTATGGTCATGTGACGGGACAGACTCACCAGGATGAGCCGTCGTCAGTCACACCGGCTACCCGTGTATATCGTGCTCCAGCCTACTACCGCAGCTCGAAGATGGGTGTGGCCCATTACAATAAGGAGGCTGTATTTGCTGCAACCCAGAAGAATGTCGCAGCGAAGGTTGCATTCAAGGGCATGACGGCTATCGACTTCAGTGGTGATAACGACTATTTGGATGCTAATTATAAGCAGGGGCTGATTGCTGCTACCGACACGAAGGAAGCCTGCTTCTATCCGCCGTTGCTCGACGACGAGGGTATCACAAGCTTCACAAATGTCGACCTGACACGAAACCTCTTGGTTTACACTACAGCTTCGCGTGCTACGACCGACAAGACCGTTGATGACTACTTGAAGGATCGTGACGAGGAGATGGTGGTAACTGACGATACCTATCGTAGCGTGAAGCAGGCTGACGACCTTATCAGCGGACACGTAAAGGGTCACTGGGTACAGGATAAGGTAGCCGTTCGCGACCATCTGCTGGTGGACAAGGAGGACTTCAACTGTCCAATCAGCTATGACTTTGCAGTTGGTAAGCGGATGTGGTATCAGCGCATTCCTGACAACTACGCGGGTCAGAAGATAGCATTGGATAGTAATAACCAGCCAATTCTGGATGCAGCGGGAGAACCTACGTATGAAATGGATACCAAAGCGGGATGGGAGAGCATCAGCCTACCGTTTACGGCAGAACTCGTCACGACGCAGGACAAGGGTGAGATAACTCACTTCTACACGGGTAGCACCAAGGGTCATGAATACTGGTTGCGTGAATACAGGAAGATGACTGTTGATGCCGAGGAGTCAACTGCTGATATGTATTATCCCAATGCAGGTAGTGCCACGAAGGAGTACACCAACACCTACCTTTGGGACTTCTACTACAAGAAGGACAATTATAAGGATCAAAATACGGATGACTATCAGAAGACTTACTATAGTGAAGCACATGATATGGTCAATTATCCGTATTCACAAGCAGGTACTCCTTATATCATTGGCTTCCCAGGTGAGTTCTATTATGAGTTCGACCTTAGTGGTAAATGGAATCCGCAGAACCGTGTGGGTGGTGTGACCATCGAACATCCAGGCCAGCAGACCATTACGTTTGCCTCAGCAGCATCTACTGCTAACGACCCTGTCACCATCGGAGTAAGCGATACAGAACTGCTGAACAATGCTGCTGGGCCGTATAAGGGTTACTACTTCAAGCCGAACTACCTGAACATCGAGGTGCCTGAGAATGGCTATATGATGGACAGCAATGGTGCAAGTTACGAAAAGGTGACGAGTGCAACAGCTGCGGCAAATAAGAAGTTGAGTGCCTTCCGCACGTACTTCCAGGCAGATCCGAAGGTGGTGAAGGCTCCTACCCGTAGCATCGTGTTCAACAACGTCAGCTCGCAGTTTGGCGGTGAGGACCAGGAGCAGCGTGACCATGTGTCGGAGAGCATAGAGTTCTTTGCCAAGAAGCATAAGATTATGGTGACGTCGCACATGCAAAACGTAGCTGATGTGGGCATCTATACTGCCAGTGGCATCTGCATTAGCACCTTCGACATCCAGCCTGGCGAGACTATCGAGACGCCTATCTACAACAGTGGTGTCTACATCATCCGTGCCGCCGGTGGTCATTACACACACAAGGTGACGATTAAGTGAGAGGAATGAGAGTTCACTCTCATTTCCGAGTGTGAGTCAGCTCGATGCAAAGCATCAAGTTACGATGAAGTGATCTACACACATGGCATCAAGTCACAATGAAGTGACCTTAACACAAAGTGAGAGGAAACTGCAAAATAACGGACAAATTGTTTTGCAGTTTCATCTTTTTTTTTGTACCTTTGTAGTCGAATTCATGATTCGGTAAATACCGATGATAACTTTATAATTAATTATATTAATAATAGAGGTCTCTTAAGACCTCTATATCTAGATATTTTAAAAATATGCGTGCCTGAGGGGCACGCCGTATAAAGATAATTTAATATTCTATTGTGAAGCAAAAAGAAGGCATGGCTTTAGCCGGGACTGCGGCCAGGAGTTATAATCGCCACTGGCGGGCCAAGCGGCTGTCGTGGAACACGATTGGTAAGATCCGATACCTCTTCGACGGGGCTATAGAATATATGGACCCCGTCACGCTGGCCTATCAGCAGGAACGGTTTAACAAGTTGC
>JAEEGL014684191.1_pt1 | contig 15712 bp, 14 predicted proteins | sample 9134231 | NCBI WGS metagenome assembly JAEEGL01 (sample SAMN16246548, study PRJNA631951) | gut metagenome | biome: gut microbiome; feature: rumen; material: fiber-attached | host: Bos | place: Iran: Karaj | collected 2018-10
TCTCCTACTATGCACGGTGACGAGCAGAAGTGGGTGAATGATGCGTTTGAAAAGAACTGGATCACAACAGCAGGAGAGAATATCAACGAGGTCGAAAGGCTCGTTGCGGAATACGCCGGAGTAAAGTACGCGGTGGCACTGTCATGCGGAACTGCGTCACTGCACCTTGCGACAAAGCTGGCAGGGGAAAGGCTCTACGGACAGGCTAAACCGAATCACGGAACATTGCAGGGATATAAGGTCTTCTGTTCGGATATGACCTTTGACGCAACAGTAAACCCTGTTGCCTATGAGGACGGAGAAGCCGTTTTCATCGACACCGAGCCGGATACATGGAATATGTGTCCGGAAGCTCTGGAAAAAGCCTTTGAGCTTTATCCGGAGGTAAGGCTCGTTGTGGTCGCTCATCTCTACGGAGTACCGGGAAAGATAGACGAGATAAGAAGTATATGCGATAAGCACGGAGCCCTCATAATCGAAGACGCTGCCGAGTCCTTCGGTGCGACCTACAAGGGAAAGGAAACAGGCGGCTTCGGCGACTACAGCGCTATAAGCTTTAACGGAAACAAGATAATCACAGGCTCTTCCGGCGGTATGTTCCTTACAGACAGCAAGGACGACGCGGACAAGGTGCGGAAGTGGTCTACACAGTCCAGAGAGAACGCCCCCTGGTATCAGCACGAGGAGATAGGCTACAATTACCGTATGTCGAATGTGATTGCGGGAGTAGTCCGCGGACAGATGAACTACATCGACGAGCATATTGCTCAGAAGAAGGCGATATACGAGCGTTACAAGGAAGGCTTCAGGGGACTGCCGGTAACAATGAATCCCTTCGATGAAAAGAACAGCAAGCCGAATTACTGGCTGAGCTGCCTGCTTATCAACAGGGAAGCGATGTGCAGACAGGTCCGCAGCGAGAATGAGGCACTGTATATCCCGGAAAAGGGAAAGAGCTGCCCGACAGAGATACTCGAAACGATAATGAAGTTCAACGCAGAGGGCAGACCGATATGGAAGCCAATGCATATGCAGCCGGTATACCGAATGAACGGATTCGTTACAGTCAACGGAAGCGGAAGAGGACAGTCAAACGCTTACATAGACCGGGGGGCCGCTGTTGACGTGGGAGCCGATATCTACGAAAGAGGTCTCTGCCTACCAAGCGATAACAAGATGACTCCTGAACAGCAGGATATCATCATTGATATCATCAGGAACTGTTTTGAGTAGTCTGACTGCGTTTAGTAATGTTTTACTTTATAATGAGGTAATTAATAAATGAATAAAGAGACATTGAAAAGAATATGGTATACATTTCGCCTTTATACTATAACAAGCAGCGGAAAAAGAGCGGATTTTCTGAAGAAGCACGGTGTGTTTGGCAGTATCGGTGAAAATTGTACCATTGTTGAGAGAAAAGTCCCTCTTCATTCTGAAATGATAAGTTTAGGCAACAATGTTCATGTTGCTTCAAAAGTATTATTTATAACTCATGACGCTATCCATTTATGCCTTAACAACTATGAGAAATCTATTACCGGCAAAAGAGGAAGTTTTAAAGAACAAGTTGGTAGGATCAGTGTTGGCGACAATGTTTTTATTGGTTCCAACTGCAGTATTCTTTATAATGTGAAAATAGGAAATAATGTAATTGTCGGAGCGGGTACCCTTGTAAACAAGGATATCCCCGATAATTCGGTTGCAGTGGGAGTTCCGGTCAGAGTAATAGGAAGCTTTGACGATTTTGTGAAAAAAAGACGAGAGATCAATATTTCCTAATCGATTGGAAATATCGTCTGATGAAGGCAAGAGGTATGTGAAATGTATAACAAAATAATAAAGAGATTCTTAGATATAGTACTTTCAGGAGCGGCAATCATTTGTCTTTCTCCTGTTTTCTTTGTTGTTGCGATTTTAATAAGGATCAACCTTGGGTCGCCTGTCCTGTTTACTCAGGAAAGACCGGGCTTGATAGACCCGAAAACCGGAAAAGAGAAAATATTCAAGCTTTATAAATTCCGTTCTATGACAAATGAAACTGATGAAAACGGTGAATTATTGCCTAAGGAGAAACGACTGACAAAATTCGGAAAAAAGCTCCGTTCTACTTCACTTGATGAACTGCCCGAATTATTTAATATAATCCGCGGTGATATGAGCATTGTCGGACCTCGTCCGCTGCTTGTCAAGTATCTGCCTTTATACAACGAACATCAGAGAAAGAGACATCTGGTACGTCCCGGTCTGACCGGATATGCTCAGGCAAACGGAAGAAACCTTATCAGTTGGGAACAGAAATTTGACATGGACGTTAAGTATGCCGAAAATGTCAGCTTTAAAATGGATCTTGGTATCATATTGAAGACAATAAAAACTGTTCTGAAAAGGGAAGGCATAGGAAATGCTGAAGCTTGTGTAATTGCCGAGTTTAAAGGAAGTGATAACAATGATGACAACTGATTCTCCATTTTTTTCTGTTGTAATACCTGTTTATAACAGTGAGACCTATCTTGATGAATGTATCGGCTCTGTTTTTGCGCAGACCTGTCAGGATTTTGAAGTTGTTCTTGTTGATGATGAATCAAAGGATAAAAGCCCGGAGATCTGTGACAGATGGGCGGAAAAATATCCTGATAAGATACGTGTTGTACATCAGAAGAATACAGGCGTTTATATCGCAAAGAGAAACGGTATCAAGGCCTCAAAGGGTAAATATATCTATGTGATCGACAATGATGATCTGATCACTTCTGCTGAAGCGTTTCAGACAGTCAAAGATACAGTGCTCAGGGAAAACTGTGACCTTGTCATATTTAATGCGACTGATAATGTTGAGACAGGTCATCTGCTCTGCAATATCCCTTTTAACGACAGAGAAGTCTTTGAAGGCGAAAGACTCAGCATCATTTATGATGAGTATCTCAAAACCAAGAATCTGCATCATATATGGATGATGATGTTCAAAAGAGAACTTTTCGACTGGGATTATGAATACAAGGAAGAACACAGAATGCTCAGAGACGGTCCTTTTCTGATAATACCTATCATATCCAATGCAAGTAAGATCGTATATCTTAAAGATGTTTTTTATTACTGGAGAGTTCAGAATCAGAATAGTGCGAGCAAGCATTATGACGTTGTTAATTTCTATAAAAGCGTTAAGTGTCTGCATTCAAGAATAAAAGAATGTTCAAAAAAATGGAAGTACAGATCAGGTGAGACAAAAAGCTTGTTAAAAAGCAATTATGTGACCGATATCTGCATAGCCGCGGTCAAAGTGCGCAGCATTGCAGAGAATGCGGGAGTCAGCAGATTACAGTTCATAAAGACACTGTCTGCTGATGAAACATTCAGAAAATGTTATTCTTTGAAGAATTTAGGCTCTCAGAAGAAGCTTGTTGCATTTCTTTTATTCCACAGGCAGTATCGTGCAGTCAATGCACTTTCTTCACTTGTCGGATTAGCCAAAAGAAGGTAATAATAAAGGAGAATGATCGTGAAAATATTATTTACTTGCATAGGTCGCAGAATTGAGTTGCTACAGGCTTACAGGGTGGCGGCCGGAAAAAATAATATTGATTTGAAAATTATAGGAGCAGATTCATCTTTGACGGCTCCGGCTCTGTTTTTCTGTGATGCTAAAGTGCAGTGTCCGAGAATAAGTGATCCGGGCTATATCCCTTTCCTTATAAAATATTGTTCGGATAATAATGTCGATGTCCTTATACCGACGATAGATACAGATCTGATGCTGCTTTCCGAGCATAAAAACGATTTTAAGGATACAAGAGTCATTATCAGTTCAACGGAAAGTATCAGAATATGCCGTGATAAGAGACTGACAGGTGCGTTTTTCAAGGAGATAGGTCTTAACTGTCCTGTTCCGATAGATGATTATAGAGAGTATAATCTCGGATTCCCGGCTTTTATAAAGCCCAAGGACGGAAGTTCGAGCATAAATGCGTTTAAAGTGAACAGCAGGGAAGAGCTTGAGGCTCTTATAAAAATAGTACCTGACTATATAATACAGCCATATGTAAGCGGTACAGAGTATACCGTTGACGCATTCTGTGATTTTGACGGCAATCCGATATTTATAACTCCGAGAATAAGACTTGCGGTACGTTCCGGTGAAGTACTGAAAACACGGATAGTTCAGGATGAAAAGATCATATCCGATATGAAAAAGATCATAGAAGCTTTCAAGCCTTGCGGTCCGATAACGGTTCAGCTTATCAGAGATGACAAGACCGGAGAGGATTATTATATAGAGATCAATCCGAGATACGGCGGAGGCGCTCCTCTCAGCATTAAAGCAGGAGCAGACAGCAGTGATATACTTTTGAAGCTGCTGCAGGGAGAAAAGACAGGATATATTTCAGGTGCTGCTGAGGACGGAGCTACTTACAGCAGATTCGATCAGAGTATCAGAGTAGATATAGTTGGAGAGTAAATTGTAATGAATGTTTTGTACATCGTTGGCGGAGAAGGCAAAAGATACGGTTCAGAAATAATTGCAATGGATCTTATAGCTGCCGGCAAAAAAAACGGTATTGAGTATACTGTTGTCACAGCCAAAAAGGGCGTTGTGTCCGAAGCCTGTGAAAAATACGGCGTAAAGTGTCTTGTTATACCGTTTACATTCTATGTCTATAAAGCCATGAACAATAAGTTCCTTGATGTCATAAAGAAGAATGCATGGAAATTCAGGGCTGACTTTCTGACTGACAGAGCAGTGAAAGAGATTGAAAAAAAAGTTGATCTGAAAAAAACAGACCTTATCCATTCCAATCTCAGCAGGGATCTTTTAGGAGGAATACTTGCAAAAAAGTACAATATCCCTCATGTATGGCATTTGCAGGAGCTCTATAATGCGCATTATCAATTGACTTTTCTTAAAGATAAACAGCTTGACTGGATGATAAAACGGGCTGATGTTTTTGTTGCGATTTCCGACACGGTTGCAGCTGACTGGATCAAAAGCGGTGTCCCGGAGGAAAAGGTCAGAACTGTTTGTAACGGGGTCGATCTGAAAAGGATCTTGAAGAAGGAAAACGGATTTGAAAATGATGTCTTGAAAATCGTTATGGTCGGTCATTTATGTCCCGCCAAAGGTCAGGATGTTGTAATAAAAAAGCTTGCCGGACTTTCTGAAAATAACAGGAAGAAGGTAGCGTTTGATTGTTATGGTGAGGGTACAGATAATTATAAGAACTATCTGTGTAAACTCGCTGAAGAAAAAGGCGTTGTATTTTCACTTAAAGGATATTGTTCCGAAATAGAGAAGAGATTAAAGGATTATGATATCGGCGTGAATTGTTCGCGCGGTGAAGGATTTGGATTATCAACAGTAGAATATATGGCTGCGGGATTATGTACATTGGTATCAAATACAGGTGCGAATGAGGAAATAGTAAAAAACAAGGTAAACGGCTATGTGTTTGATTATAAAAATGATAGTGATTTTGCAGGATTAATAGAACATCTGCTTGAGAACCGTCAGGAGATGGCTGATGCTGCTCAGATGGCGAGCAAAGATGCTTTTGAAAGGTATTCATTGGAAAGAATGCAGAAAGATATCGCTGATCTATATAAAAGTGTAATACTATAGAAGGAGATATGCTTGTGAAAGAGATAGATGTTAATGAACTGAAAAAGGTTCAGCTTGAGATGTTGGAATATTTTGATGCTTTTTGCAGAAAAAACAAGATAAGGTATTGGCTCGATTACGGAACACTGCTCGGCGCGATCAGGCATAAGGGATATATCCCGTGGGATGACGATGTAGATGTTGCAATGCTCAGGGAAGATTATGAGAAAGCATCAAGGCTGTTCAACAAACAGTCAGACGGAGTATATATTCTTCAGACTCCTACAAATAACAAGGAATCATGTTATCCTTTCGGTAAGCTTCTGAATACCAGAACGGTGCTTTATGAATATGGCGAAAAAGGAATAAAGACAAGCGTTTATATAGATGTCTTTGTTTATGATAATGCTCCTGAAGACAAAGAAACAGTAAAACGTATTTTCAGGAAAAGAGATTTATTAGGCCGTATCAGAAGAATAAAACTTCCTATGCGTTCAGGTCTGTCATTGAGCAAGAGAGTTTTGTATGTCATTGGTTCGGTTCTGCTTAAACCGATCTCAATGAATAAAATAAACAGGGCACTTGACAAAAATGCGAGAAGATTTGAAAAGGATAAGAGTTTAGCCAATGTAAGTTCATTTGTTGATCCTTATGATACTTCATATTTTTCGGTAGCTAAAAGCTTTTTTACTGATCTTACAGAGGTCGATTTTGAAGGGAAAAAATATCTGGCTCCTAAAAAATATGATGAATGGCTTAGAAAAATCTATGGCGATTACATGGAATTCCCGCCGGTCGAGAAGAGAGTAAGCACTCACGTGTTCAAAGCATATTATTTGGATGAGTAAAGGAAAATGCTGCTGTTCGGAGGATATAAATGTGAAGATTAATTCATTAAGGATTAATGATACATTCAGGATCAAAGACATAAATGTTACAGATATGCTTGATAATATTCATCATTTCTGTATAGCTCTTATTTCTGTTTTATATGTTATAAAGGTCCCGATAATAAATTTAAGTCTGGGAACCATAATTATTTTAGCATTTGTTCCCCGTTCAATATACTTTATAATCAGGAATTTCAATACAAAGTGTAATATAAGTTCGGCTTTCTTTTTTGTATTCTACTTGTATCTGCTTTTCAGGTCTGACGGGAACGTAATGCGAATAATTCTTTGCTGTGCTGCGTTCATCAATCTTTTTGGAATTATAAAGGGGTCGATCGATGTAATAAAGCTGAGAAAAATAATAGAGATATTTGCTTTGATAAATGTTGTTCTGTTAGTATTCCAGGTGGTCGCATATTACGGAATCCATATCAAAATACAGTATATTCCGAGAAGTCTGATCTATGAAGAGTATCGTGACAGCTATGTGTTCCGAAATGACGGCGGCTTGTACAGACCGAGCGCGTTATTCCTGGAGCCGTCACATTTTTCACAGTTCTGTATATTTGCGCTGCTGTCAACGCTGTTCCCGCTTGATAATAGGGTAAAGATAAAGCGTGCCTTAGCAATTGGCATGGGATGTATACTGACTACCTCTGGCATGGGCATACTGCTTACCTGCTGCGTATTTTCGTGGTATATGGTAATGAGCAAGGAAAGTGTTGATAAAAAGGTGCGCAGGATATTCAAGCTTCTGCCTGTTTTCCTGATAGCATTACTGATACTATCACAAACGGCGTTTTTCCATACAGCTCTGGACAGAGTATTCTCAAATGTTAACGGATATAATGCGGTTTCAGGCAGAACTCACAATATGGACGATGCAATTGGCAAAATGACAGGTTTAACATTTTTGTTCGGCTATGGCGACCATGTAAATTACCGGTTGTATCTGACCGGCTTGGCTGATTCGATTTATAAATACGGTCTGGTATGCGTTTTGCTTGAAGGACTGTGCTTCTTGTATCTGATGCTGAAAAAAAGAGATAACTTTGTGTGGTGTTGTTGCATCATTTTTTTAGTATTATTTTGTGTAGCACATGTTACGAGTTTTGTCTCACAGGTTTTTTATTTTGGAATTATTATTTTAGATGCGAATGCTTTAAAAAGAAATGATAATATTATAAGAGAATATTTATTGATATAAAAATGTAAGTGAGGTGGTTATTGGAAATATGGAAATGAGTAAATCGGCTAGTAAAAAGATTTCTGTGTTATCATTTATTTTTAATATGATTATTGTTTTGTATCATTCCAATATAACATTTGAGACGTTGTATTATTCTGCTTTTGTAAGACGTTTTACTTCAAATATATGGGAATATTCAGCTAATATTGCTATGTCTTTTTTTTTCATGACCAGTGCGTTTTTACTTTATAATGGTGCTGATAAAAGCAATATTAAAGCAAAATTAAAAAGGCGTATTTTTAGTGTAATAATCCCTTATTTGGTATGGAATAGTGCTTATTTTATAATTAGCGTATTACAACATGGTTCTTTTCCAGATTTTTATACCATTATCTATAGATATACAATAGATCCGTTTGATGGACCTTTATGGTACTTATTTGTTATAACTATTTTATCGTTTCTATCTCCTTTTGTTTTGAAGTTAAAAGATAAGCCTGTTTTTAAAATTGCTATAGCGGTTTTATGTCTATTTTTTGCTGTTATATATAGTTTTAATCTAATTGAAAGAGTTAGTGGTTTTTCTGAAATTTATATTGTTTCATATTGTGAGAGATTATGCCGATATTTACCTTCTTATATAGTAGGTGCTTATATTGGGATATATAGATGTGAGTTATTAGAACAACGATTCAATCATAAAATTATAAGTATTCTGTTTTGTGTTATAACGACATTTATATGGTGTATATTTGGAGATAGTCTTTATGATTCTTTTAAATTTATTATTTTATTGAGTTCGCCGTTATTTATTTGGTGTGCTCTTGATAATAAAGTAAAGTCTGTTCCGAGTTTTATGAAAAATGCATTTATAATATATGCTATTCACAGATTATTTTTAACTGTGATTTTGAAGTTAGTAAACAAAATGCCACCTTTTGGGGAGATTTTTAATAAATATATTGGAGATATAATATGTTGTTTATGTCCATTTATTTGTTGTTTGATTATATGGTTGTTTGTAGATTGCATGGTAAAAATATTAAAAAAATTAAACATGAAATTCGTATTAAGTCTTTTGAGTGGAGGAAGAAAATGAAAATATGTTTTTTGAGTTGTTATTAGCTCATTGGACTCAAATATAATTGAAAGGAGAATTATGATATGAAAGAATTAAATACTGAACAGACGATCGCGGTCAGGAAACAGATCCTGAAGGAATTCCATAAAATGTGCGGGCAGAATAATATAAAGTATTCTATAGGATACGGAACTTTATTAGGTGCTGTAAGACATAACGGAATGATACCGTGGGATGATGATATAGATGTTATTGTAACAAGAGATGATTTTGAAAAGCTCTGTTCATTATACAAGTCCAAAAACTGCAAGGATAAGTATCAGTTCGTTTCTCACAGGAATCATCCTGAGATAAAGACTAAAATAGGCTATTATATTGATTTCGGTACAATTACTGAAACTGCATACAAAAAGAGCAGCTATCACGGAGTCCATATCGATGTTTATCCTATAGATGTCGTTCCCAACGGCTGGCTGCAAAGGAAACTGCTTTTCATTCATCGGAGATTCCTGCATATTCTTATCAGGGCAAAGGATGTTCATCCGGAAGTTGTAAAAGGTAAACAGAAGCTTATCAGGCAGCTTATCCTTTTGGCTTGTTCACCTTTTAATTACGATAAGGCTATCGATAAGCTCCATGCTATTTCAAAAAAATATTCAGATATGCCGGAAAAGGAAAGAAAAACGGTCTGCATATTAGTTGAAACGGGAGCTCCTGTTTGTTTCCCCTATAATGTCATTAAGGAGTATAAGCAGTACAATTATGAGGATAATCTTTATTGGGGCTTCAAGGATTATGACTGTCTCCTGAAAGCATGGTACGGGGATTATATGACACCGCCTCCGGAAAAGGAAAGGTCTGTGCCTGAAAAGAAGTTTGTACATTATTATTTTAAGGATGAAGGTTAATGAAGAAAATAGGCGACTTTGTTCGCTCATATAAAAACGCAAGCGTTGTTTTTAAAGCAAGTATATGGTTCATGGCTGTTACGATTATTGATAAAGGAATATCGGTACTTACACAGCCTGTCATAAACAGATTGCTTACTGTTGATGAAGTTGGAATATGCGGTGTTTACACTTCGTGGTATTCAATTTTTTCAATTTTTGCCACTTTTAATTTGTTTTGTGGTGTTCTGGAAGTATATATAACGAAGTACACCAAAAATAAAAAAGAGATCATTGCGTCGTTCTGTACACTGAGCCTTTTGATATCATTGGTATTCTGGGGCTTGATGCTATGCTTCAGCGGAGTATTCTCAAAAATGCTCGGACTTAAAAAGATCTATCTGGTAATTATGGCTCTGGGAGTAACTTCCGATGCTGTCATTTCCTTCTGGTCGGTACCAAAGCGCTTTGAATATTCATATAAAATATACTCTGTAGTTATAGTAGGTTTATTTGCCGTAAAGAGCTGTCTGAGCATTGTCGGAGCGTATTTCCTCAGAAGTGACAGAATATTAGGCAGGCTGCTGGGAATGGTCCTCCCTGCAGTGATCGTTGCCGTGATATTGCTTTTTATAATTCTGCGTAATGTTGAGGTAAGAAGCTTTACAAAATACTGGAAACAGGGTGCTCTGTTTAACTTGCCTTTGATACCTCACTATTTGGCTACGATCCTGCTTTCATCATCTGACAGGATAATGATACAGAAAATAACTAATGAAAATGACGCTGGCTTATATACCGTTGCTTATTCTTATGCAAGCCTTGCGCTGATCGTATTTTCTGCCTTGAACAATTCCTATACTCCAATGGCGATGAAATCGATAAAGGAGAAGACATATAAAAAGCTTGCAGATGTAACGGATATAATAATTCTTCTGTCCGTACTTTTCTCTGTTTTTATGATGCTGCTGGCTCCGGAAGGATTATATATTTTAGGCGATAAAAAATATTTACCCGCTCTTGATATAGTCCCGGTCCTGATAACAGGTATCTTTTTATCGACATCATATTGTATATTTTCAAATGTTGAATTCGTATATGAGAAGAACAAGATGATCTTCCCGATAACTTTGGCGGGAACCTTGGTAAATATTATTCTTAACCTTATACTTATACCGGTATGCGGCTATAAGGCAGCTGCATATACAACATTTATAGGTTATCTTGTTATTGCGCTCGCACATTACTTTGTAAGCCGTAAGATAATCGGTAAGGATATATATAATATAAAAAAGATCTGTGTTTTTATAGCGATCCTTTTTGTCAGCACATATGCAGTCGTTTTACTGTATCATGTGAATAATTTCGTAAGGTATGCTATTATTCTTTTATTACTGATACTTGTATGTGTAATAGGAGTCAAGAATAAAAATTTTATTTTTAAGAAATAAGGAGAGGTTATTATGACACCAGTAAAAAAGAATGTGTTGCTCAATCCGGGACCTTCTACCACCACTGATACTGTAAAGTATGCACAGGTAGTTCCGGATATCTGTCCTCGTGAAAGGGACTTCGGAGGTCTTATGAAGGGACTTCGTGAAGATCTTGTAAAGATAGTTCACGGTGATCTTGAAAAGTATACATCTGTACTTTTCTGCGGAAGCGGTACTATCAATATAGATGTTTGCATTAACTCGCTTCTTCCTGAAGGAAAGAAGGTGCTCGTTGTAGACAACGGTGCATACAGCACAAGAGCAGTTGAGGTATGCCAGTTTTACGGACTTCCGCATATCGACCTGAAATTCCCTGTGGATCAGAGGCCGGATCTTGCTGTTGTCGAAGAAACGCTCAAGAATAATCCTGATATCGCTCTTGTACACACTACTCATAATGAGACAGGCACAGGAATCCTGAATCCTATCCGTGAGATAGGCGCACTTGCTCATAAATACGGTGCGATCTTCACTGTTGATACCACTTCAACATATGCTATGCGTCCTATCGATGTTGAAAAGGATAATATTGATTTCTGCATGGCATCTGCTCAGAAAGGTCTTATGGCATTTACCGGTCTTTCATTTGTAGTCGGCAACAGGGCAATAATTGAGAAATCCAAGGATTATCCAAAGCGTTCCTATTACTGCAACCTGTGGCTTCAGTACGACTTTTTTGAGCGTACCGGCGAAATGCATTTTACTCCGCCTGTACAGACCATATATGCTACGATCCAGGCACTCAAGGAATACTGGGCAGAGGGTGAGGAAGCAAAATGGGCAAGACACACACGTGTATTCAATGCCATCAACAAGGGGCTTGATGAGCTTGGGTTCCGTCAGGTAATAAAGCCTGAATGGAGAACAGGTCTTGTATCCTCTGCGATATATCCCGACGATCCCAACTGGAGCTTTGAGGCTGTCCATGATTACTGCTATGACCGCGGATTTACCATATATCCCGGAAAGATCTCAACTACAAACACATTCCGTCTCTGCGCACTGGGCGCTATAGATGAGGCTGATATAACAGACTTTTTCAAGGTATTCCGCGAGGCTCTTGAAAAGAATAATATAGCGATACCTGTTAAGTACAATGATTAAGGAGGATATGAAATGAAGACAGTATATACTTGTTTCTGCACAGATATAATCCATGAGGGACACATCAATATCATTAATAATGCCAGAAAGTATGGCAGGGTAGTTGTTGGTGCTCTTTGCGACAAGGAGCTTATCAGATTCAACAAGTTCCCGACGAAGACCCTTGAAGAGCGTATAAAGCTCTATCAGAGCCTTGAAGGCGTTGACGAAGTTATAGTTCAGAATGATACTATGTATAATGATGTCATCGCAACTCTGAAGCCTGATTATATATTGCACGGAGATAACTGGAAGGAAGGTCCTGAGTCTTCAATAAGAAACAATGTGGTAAGCAAGCTTGCCGAGTACGGCGGAGAGGTAATAGATATACCTTATACCTGCAATGCGGCAGTAAAGAAGATAGACCGCCAGCTTAAAGAAAAGCTTGCTATGCCTGAATACAGAAGAAAGCGTCTTCGTCAGCTCATTGAAATGGGACAGGTAGTAAAAACTATTGAGGCTCACAGCGGTCTTACAGGTCTCATAGCTGAAAAAACAGTTGTTGAGCATGAGGGACAGCTTTATCAGTTCGACGCTATGTGGGTATCGTCACTCTGTGATTCCACAGCAAAGGGAAAGCCCGATATCGAGCTTGTTGACATGACTTCAAGATTCCGTACTATCGATGATATCATGGAAGTTACCACAAAGCCGATCATTTTTGACGGAGATACAGGCGGACTTACCGAGCATTTCGTTTATACTGTCCGTTCTCTCGAAAGAATGGGCGTAAGTGCCGTTATAATCGAGGATAAGAAAGGTCTTAAAAAGAATTCTCTCTTCGGAACGGAAGTTAAGCAGACACAGGCTACAATTGAGGAAATGAGCGCAAAGATAGCTGCCGGCAAGGCTGCTCAGCTTTCTGATGACTTTATGATAATCGCGCGTATTGAGAGCCTTATACTTGAACAGGGAATGGATGACGCACTTGCAAGGGCATTTGCTTTTGTTGAGGCAGGAGCTGACGGCATAATGATACACAGCCGTAAGAAGGATCCTGCTGAGATAGTTGAATTCTGTGACAAGTTCCGTGAAAAGGACAAGACAACTCCTATCGTTGTAGTTCCTTCTTCATTCAATACGATCACAGAGGATGAGCTTGCAGCTCACGGTGTAAATATAGTTATTTATGCAAACCAGCTTACAAGAAGCGCGTTCCCGGCAATGCAGCAGACAGCTGAGGATATCCTCCGTTATCATCGTGCTAAGGAAGTTGACGACCGCCTTATGTCGATAAAGGATATCATTACTCTTATTGATGAGCTTTAAGGTGGATAATATGTCGAAAGAAATAGCTGTTTTAATGGCGGCAGGTCTTGGCTCAAGAATGGCGCCCCTGACAAAGAAGGTACCGAAGCCCCTTGTAAAAGCGCATAACCGTTCTATGATAGATACAGTTATAAGCGGACTTGAAAAAAGAGGAGTAGACCATATCTATATCGTTGTAGGCTATCTCGGTGAGCAGTTCGGATTTCTTGCTGAAAAGTATCCTAACATTACTATCATCGAGAATAAGGAGTATAATGAGAAAAATAATATATCGTCGATCCATGCTGTTGCTGAAGTAATGGGAACTGCCGACTGTTTTATATGCGAAGCAGACCTGTTCGTTTCAGATCCTTCAATATTTGAGGCAAAGCTTGACAGGTCCTGTTATTATGGTAAAATGGTCAAAGGGTATTCTGATGACTGGGTATTTGACCTTGACGAAAAGGGCTTTATCACAAGAGTAGGAAGGTGCGGGACCGATACCTATAATATGGTGGGAGTTTCGTATTTCAAGCAGAAGGATGCAAAGATAATAGCCGACGCTGTTCTTGAAGCGTACAAGCATAAAGGACATGAGCAGCTTTACTGGGATGAGATCGTGGATCAGCAGCTCGGTAAGCTGAAGCTTGTTATCAATCCGGTGACGGCAGATCAGATCGTTGAGATAGACTCGGTCAAGGAGCTCGCCGAATTTGATCCTGATTATGAAAAATACAATTAAGGAGTAATCTATGAAGGTTGAAAGCTTAGTTAGAATAATAGGTGCTGATTTTTATACAGGTGTGCCGGACAGTCAGCTGAAGGCACTGTGCAACTATCTTATGGATACTTTCGGAATAGACCAGCATCATCATATAATCGCAGCAAATGAAGGCAACTGCACCGCTCTTGCAGCAGGATATCATCTTGCAACCGGCAAGGTACCGGTAGTATATATGCAGAATTCCGGAGAAGGAAACATTATCAATCCTGTTGCTTCACTTCTTAACGATAAGGTATACGCAATACCTATGGTATTTATTGTTGGCTGGAGAGGTGAGCCCGGAGTTCATGATGAGCCTCAGCATATTTATCAGGGAGAAGTGACTGTAAAGCTTCTTGATGATATGGATATAAAGTCGTTTATAATCAGCAAGGATACGACCGAAGCAGAGCTTGAGTCGGTAATGGCTGATTTCCGCGGTGTGCTTGCACAGGGCAAGCAGGTCGCATTTGTTGTTCGCAAGGGAGCTCTTACTGATGCTCCTGAGGTAAAGTACAGCAATGATAATAAAATGATACGTGAGGAGATAATACAGCATATCGTCAAAGCGTCAGGTGAGGATCCGATCGTTTCTACGACCGGTAAGCCGAGCCGTGAGCTCTTTGAGACCCGTGTCGCAAACGGACAGAGCCATAAGTACGATTTCCTTACAGTTGGTTCAATGGGACATACCTCCTCTATTGCTCTCGGAGTTGCAATTAATAAGCCTGAGCAGAGGATATGGTGTGTTGACGGAGATGGTGCCGTTCTTATGCACATGGGCAGTATGGCTGTTCTTGGAGCAAATGCTCCGAAAAATGTGATCCATGTTGTTATCAACAACGGAGCTCACGAAACTGTTGGAGGTATGCCTACAGTTGCTTCAAAAATAGATATCGTTGCAGTAGCAAAAGCCTGCGGCTATCCTAATGCAGTATGTGTCGATAATTTCGCAGACCTTGATAAAGAGCTTGAAAAGGCTAAATCAAGAAATGAGCTTTCACTTATCGAGGTCAAGTGTTCGATCGGTGCAAGAGATGATCTTGGCAGACCTACAACCACAGCGCTTGAGAACAAGCAGAACTTTATGGAATATCTGAAAACGTGCTGATAAAATAAAAGTAATATAAACCGTTTATCTTCAGGAGTCTGAGGGACTTGTCAGAGAAACTCCAGCGTGTCAGCCTTTTTTTATCAAGGTCGCCGAAGGAAAAATAAAGTATTAAGGAGAAAAAAATGACAGTATTCGTAACCGGCGGAGCCGGATTTATAGGTTCAAATTTTATATTCCATATGCTGAAGACATATCCGGATTACAGGATAGTGTGTCTTGACAAGCTCACATATGCGGGAAACCTGTCAACGCTTGAGCCTGTAATGAAGAATCCAAATTTCAGATTCGTGAAGATAGATATATGTGACAGA
>JAEEGL011183667.1_pt1 | contig 15711 bp, 10 predicted proteins | sample 9134231 | NCBI WGS metagenome assembly JAEEGL01 (sample SAMN16246548, study PRJNA631951) | gut metagenome | biome: gut microbiome; feature: rumen; material: fiber-attached | host: Bos | place: Iran: Karaj | collected 2018-10
GACAGTTCTTACAATCTTCTCACTCATCTATTACTCCATTTCAACACTTTCAAGTACATGGTCATACATCTTGAGGACAATTTTTACATGTCTCTGCCGCCTCTATTTTTCCATTTCCACAGAATGCCGTACATGGTCACACATCTTTAGGACAATTCTTACAATCTTCTCACTCATCTATTACTCCATTTCAACAACTTTTCTCTCACACTGTCACACATTTTTCTCATAAATCTACTGAACATGTTTCGCAATCTTCTCACTCATCTATTACTCCATTTCAACAATTTGGTTTATTTCCATCATATTTTGTACACATCTTCGTACATTTTCAATCTTCTCCATTTGATTCTCAATTATCACATTCTTCTCATGCTCATTCATCTATTACTCCATTTCAACAGCTATTACTCCTACATTCTTTTACATCTTTCCTACAATTCTTACAATCTTCCGCTACCTCTATCTTTCCATTTCCGCAGAACGCCGTACATTCTTTTACATCCTGAGGACAGTTCTTACATGTCTCTGCCGCCTCTATTTTTCCATTTCCACAGAATGCCGTACATTTTCATACATCCTCTGGACAGTTCTTACAATCTTCTCACTCATCTATTACTCCATTTCAACACTTTCAACATCATTTAGCATCTTGAGGACATGTTTTGCAAGTTTCCCATGAATCTAAAACCCCATTTCAACAACACTCTCATGCATCTTGAGGACAATTTTGACATGTTTCTCACTCATCTATTACTCCATTTCAACAACTTGAATAAACCCAACAATTATTAGAACGATACTCTGGACATCAATTACTAGAATTACCAGGAACATCTATACATTCATCCTCACTATCCGGAACTCAATCTCCATCTTGATCTCTATCCAAAGTTAAAGTAACACTTCATTCATTAGTAGACAAAGAAGATGATAATAATGAAGAAATCCCTGATTCACAAGTTTCACCTATTCAATTATTATTTAAATCTAACTGATCAGGATTAACATCAAAAGGACAATTATCTAACGAACAAACTCATAATTGTTTCTTCAACAACTCAGAATCTATATTAGCTGAAGTTATTGAACAATCATCATTTTCAAATATAATAATTCATATTAAATTTTTTACTCAATCACCATCAATATCATCATCACAAATATCTGGAATTCAATCTCCATCTTGATCACATTTATACTTCGAAAGACCTTTATTTTTCATCGCTGCTTCACAGACATCTACTGAATTAATATGTACCGTTCACTGATTTGTTAAAGCAACACACCTATTTATCTCAACTGAGTTTGTTAGTATCTTATCTCAAGCTGTTGAATAAGAATAATCCAAAACTGTTTTAGCCAAATTTGGACTAACTAGATAATTCTTATGTCATGCTTGATAACTAGTAAACAAAGAAAGAACAGGAGCTATTGGATAAGTATTTAATCCTAGTTGTAATCTTTCATTTTGATTATATGACAATTTTTTTCATAAAACATTTACAGCATAAGATTGATTTAATAATGGATTTTGAACCGAAATCGTTGCTAAAGAATAAATTGTCAAACCATCCTTTAAGACAATAGTTTCTTGAATAGTTTTTAATCCAGCCTCATTAAATACATAAGATTGTGTCAAATTAGATGAAACCGTTGTTTCTCATCACCAATTTATAGTAATGTGATCTATACTATTTCTTGATATTCATATAAGATTAGTAGTCACTGATGATTTCTCCCACAATTCTCAAGGTTTTAAAGTCATAGTTGAAAATGCTGGAGATCCGTTTTGTACAAAAGTAAGCATTGCTACAGACTTTAATTCTGATCACTTATATCATTTTGCAGTTAAAATATACATACCATCATCTTTTACTGTAACCTTAAAACTTTCATTAACATTACGTGATTCTGCAGCTCAATCATTAACACTCCATAAAATTTTATTAATATCTCAAGAATATAATGGAGTAACTGTATATTCAACTTTTCAATTTTTCAAAGCAACACTTGCACTTAAATTTAATGAATAATTCTCTGTTTTTTGTGCAGAAACAAATACCTTACTCATAGCGTAAGATTGAGTTCAATTTTTAGCTGTAGCAACAGCCTTCACTGTAAATACTCAAGAAGTTAAATATTTGTGACTAACTTTTGCATCACCATTAACAACTTGTTTTCAACCATCTCCAAAATCTCGCTCTATTTTAGAAATATTTCAATTAGTCAATGGCGAAAATCTCATTACTGTTGGGAATCCAGTACTAATTCAATCTACATTTATAAAAAAACTGAATCATAAATCTCATTCTCACAAAGGAGTTTGATCTAATTTATTATCCCATAAAGATATTACAATACGATTATTATCATCAACAATTCATATAGGATTTTTAGTTCAATCTCAATCAATATCATCATCACAAACATTTCAAATTCAATCTCAATCTAAATCATATTGATTAGTATTAAAAACATAAGGACAATTATCCTTTCAGTTAGCAATTCAATCACAATCATAATCAACATTAAAACTACAATTTGCATAATTATCATAAACTAATGAAAAAATACGTATAGCATCTTCTCACTTCAAGCTAGAAAATGTTGCAGTATTTTCCGCATCAAGCGCAGAAATAATTCATTCTTTATACAAAATATTCAGTTCACTAACTGGCCAATATCATGTTCAAATAACTCCAAAAGACTGAAAATTACAAGCAGATAAATTATACATACAATATTTAAGCCAAGCTTGAAATTCATCATTTGTCTGTGCATAGGAAACTTTAGATTCAGCTTTATCAATTGTATCAATATTATTTTGATTAAGTACTCTCATTTGCATACTATTCTTCTTCAATCATTTCTTCCAAGCTTTAACTTTTGGCCAATCTATTACATATTTTCATCTTATTTGATCTTGAATAATATTTAACACTGTTTGATAAAATTCAAAAATTGTTATATTCTCTTGTCCACAAAAACTTCACTTACATTTAGTAGAAGTTGAAGGATATCAAGCCATATATCAATTATCTCAAACATATGCTACACAGTAATAATATGATTTTTTATTCCAAACTCATGCTTCATAATTTACATCATCAAAATCCTTTCAATCTATCGCTCTAAAATCGTCCCAAAATTTTGAATTATATTTTTGTCTCATCCAACTTGGAGATTGTATACAATCCTCACAATTAGCAGCATTCAAAAGCCTAGCCATTTCATAACGAGAAATTGAATTTTTATTTGAAAATGCTTTAATATCCAATCATATATCAGACAATCTTTCTGCAAACGTAGATGCATCAACAAATCATACACCTCATATACATAAAGAAACAAAAGCTAATAACAAATAAACACCGATTTTGTTTTTATTAAACATAACAAAATTGTTGTACAAATAAAAAATCATGCACAAAGACACAAATTATATGTAAGAAAAACATCATCTTTTTCAAATAAAAATTAACCTATTCTAATCATTTTTTATTTTTCAAATAATTGTCCAAATAATCATATATTTCCTTTTCATTATTTCTTGCAGATATATCGGTCAATACCCAATCAAAAGCCTGATGTAAAAGCATTCAAACAACAGGACCAGATTCTAATTTAAAGTGCTTCATCAATTTTTCTCAATCTACAGCCAAATCTCTCATTTCAAACTGTCATTCAGCTTCATTTAACTGATTTAATAATTCTTTCAAATAAAAAGAATCTGATAAATCAGAAGAGTTTTGTAATGGGTTTTCTTGTCAAATTCTATCAGCAATATTTATATCAAACAAATTATTAACCATCTCATATCATTTTTCACTGAACAATTTTCTAACTTTTTTTATTCGATTATTAGGGTGAGAATTTAATATTTCTCAAGGAGTATGATGTTCATGAATATACCACTCAATTGTATCTATCTCCTTCTTAGAAAATCATAAATCCAAAAAATCTTCACGCATTAAAATAGGAGAGCTTTCACGATGATTTAATGATCATGAAAATATTAGTTGTTTTTCTTCCTTTGTTTTCGCTTTATCATAAGCCTCATACTGTCAAACTTTACCAACATCATGATACAACATTGCAAAACGAACAAGATAATCTGTATTCATTTCTTGAATCGCTTTCAAAGAAAGCATTATATGAGTATATACATCAAAGGCATGATAACGAATAGGCTGATCTACAAACTTAGTTTTTGCCAATGCTGGAAACAAAATAGGCAACATTCAACTTGTATCTAAAAGCACAACAAACGCAAAAGGATTTCACTTTTTAAAAGGCTTACAAAGTTCTTCCTTTATACGTTCTTTAGCAACATGAGCCAACAAAGGAGTATTCTTTTTTATAGATTCCCATGTCTCCGAAGAAAAATCAAAAAGCTTAACTTTATCAAGATTCTTATTATTTCAACCTTTCAACCTAAGTTTATTTTTCTTATCAAGTTTTAAAAGTTGATAATTACAAACATTCACAAGTCTGAGTCAACGTATCAAGCGTAACGCATCCTCTCAAAAACGCTGATTAGGATCTCACACCGTAGAAAGTTTTCTATTGATTAACGATTCTAATCAATTAGTTGGATCTATAAGTACACGAAAAAGTTTTTTATGTTTTTTTTCTTTTTCTAATCAAATATTATAACACACATTTTGAGTTTCCACTAAATAACGGAAAGCATATTCATCAAAATGCGATTTAGGAAATATTTGGGTTATAAATTGACCATCAGAAACAATCAATAGATTAATATCCGATAAATAGCAATATCATTCACTTTTCAAAATTTTTAACAAATCTAACTCCGAAAGTATTTTTGGTTCATTTTCTACATAATCTAACTCTTTGTTTGTTTTTTGTTCAACTGAAAAATAATACATAGCATTAATCGTAAAATCTCTTCTTTTTGCATCAAGCAAAATATCATTACTCCAATTAATTTCTCAAGGATGACGAAAATCTTCATAATCTCACTCTGTTCTAAGAGGAGTAAGTTGATAACTACGTTCTTTTTGTTTTGAAGGTATCAATGTAATCGTTCAAAATTTATCCGTTTTAAAATGAGATAACCCCTCCATATCTATCTTTAAGTCTAGTTCTTCTGGTTTTCATTCACAAGTGAAATCTATATCAAGAGGATCCTTACTAATTCATAATAACAAATCACGCACACATCATCATACCAAAAAAATATCAGAATTTTTCGTTCTTTTTTGTAAAAATCACTGATGATAATCCAAATATTTTAATAATGAGAACTTAAGCATTATTTACATAAATCTTAAAAAAGAACCAATACACAATGTAAACAATTTGAGATTTTTTTCAACATAAAGCCAAATAAAAAATTTCTAATTTTACTATTTCACTTGAAATAAATTTCAAAATTTATATATATGTCAGCAACCACCACGAATATTTTATTCACTCAATTTATTAAGTTATGAAAAAATGAATTCACGCTCCATACTATCAAGATGTTGAAGTTAATTGTATCTGTGGAGCATCATTCAAAATAAACGCAACTGTTCCTGGACCAATCAAGGTAGAAACATGCTATCAATGCCACCCTGCATTTAATGATAACAAAGAAGTTAAAAAGGTTATCAAATGAAGAATGGAAAAATTCTTGGAAAAACAAGAAGCTATCAAAGCTGCTCAAGCAAAAAAATCTGCTTAATAGTTTATGGTATTCCTTCATTTGAAGGTATGCCTTGACTGTGGAAAATCCACTTTTTATCAAGGCAAAATAATTATCCATGCTAAGACAATACTTGTTAGGAAGATATGTTGATTTAAAGGATGTAGAAGACATTTTAGGTCATAGCCCCTTCATATATTTAAGAGGCGCTTTGGTTTATAGTGTTCTTCTTTTTGTTGTTTATGTAATATTCGCAATATCACAACAATATCCAGAATATCAAAACGTACCTTATGTAAAATGGATTGCTGGGATAATATGACTCTTCATTTTTTTTAAGCGATTGCTTTGATTTCTAAACTTGTATCTCGATTGTATCCTAATCAGTAAAGATTCTTTAACTGTTTTTTTGCGAGATTGAATTTTAGAATACAAAACAGAAATTATTGATCGATCAAAAATTTTAGTAATATCTCATCGTCAAAATAGTTTCCGAGATAAATTTTGTTGAAAATGAGATTTATTAATTCAAATGTGAAATGATATAGATTTCGCTTTTAATGATATTTCTCATCCAAAAAAATCTGCATCTAAGCTAACATTAAATAAAAAAAATCACGATGAGGCAAAAAAGAAAAAAATTGAACAAGATTTAGAATGAGATCAAAGACAATTCGATATCCTTGTAGATGCTTTATGAGAAGTAATTAGAGATTACATGGAAACAAAAAATAATGAGGAATACGAATAGATTTTATCTAAAATCATAAAAACAAAATGAAAGACGAACAAATAAAGATTTGAAAAACAACATGGATACATCTTGTAGATCCAGACAAAAAACAAATTGATAAATTAGTAGATAAATATGACTTACACGAAATAATCGAACAAGATTTCCTAGATTTTACAACACAAGATAAAATCGATGTTTATGATTGATGTCTTTTTATAGTTATGCGTTTTCCTAAATTTAATACAAAAACTAAAAAACACTTTGCAAATCATATACACGCAATATTAGGTAAAAATTTCATCATAACAGTAACTTCGCATGTAACGAACAATGTTGAAAAAATTCAAAATCAATATCGCAAAGAGGTAGCCGAAGCCGAAGATGATGAAAAATTCAAATTATCACCATATTATATTCTATATATGATAATAGATGCAATGTATGATAAAGTTTTAACATGAATGACAAAGTTTTCACAAGATTTAGTAAAAATTGAAGATGCTGCAATGGATGCAAATTCCGTAACCCAAGAAACACTTCAAGAATTACTAATCAAAAAAAGAAGCGCTGTATTAATGAAACACATAATTACTCCACATAGTGAAATATTAACAGAATTACAAACAGCAACAATGAATTTTTATAAATGAGACTTGGATGTTTATTTCGAAGACCTATTATATAAAACAGACAAAATATTATCATTAGTCTCCATGGCCCATGAAAATACAGAATCTTTATTTGACGTATCGGATACTCTAACAACCATTAGAACAAATAAAATAATTTCAATTCTAACCATATTCACTGTTCTACTATGAATTTTAACGCGAATTAGCTGATTATATGGTATGAATGTAGACCTTCCAGCTCAAGAATACGTATGAATTTTTCGATGGTTACTCTGATGAATGATAGGAATTACCGTAATAACAATGATTTATTTCAAAATAAAAAAGTGGTTTTAAAGATAACCAATAAAAAATCCTAAATACTTTGAGTACTTAGGATTTTATTCTATCTATTATATAATATTTTATAACATACTCCTTCCCAAAGAATAACAATAAGGATAAACATATTCCGGACGAGAAAGTGTTCAATTATTACATGTTACATCAGTTCAACCACCACAATCAACTGCAAACGAACTATTATAAGCTTTAACAGTATCTCCATCTTGCAATATAGTTTTTCCAAATTTACATGTATTTTTTTCTCAACAAGATGCTCAACTAGCTCTACCTAGAACATGTCTCATGTTTCAATCCTTATAATAAGCATAAATACATCCATTAGTGTCAACTTTAATTTCTCACTTAATTCATGAAGCACTGTTATCTACCCCATTCAATTTAATTGGTCCATTAACAACCAATTTAGCTCATCTCACAGGAGTATATGTTCAAATCAATACTCAATTACTTGCATTAATACGAGCTTTATTAGCTTGAGCAGTAGCATTCCATGCAAAAGAATTTGAATTTCATAATGAATTAACTCACAAAGCTAAACTATTATCCTCTGCTTTATTATTATTTCATCATAAAGCAACCCCATTACCTTTAGATGTAGTATTACTTCATCAAATAGCAACACCTCAAGCCTCAGCTGTATTATTATAACCTCATGCAACTACCGAATAATTTCATCTTGTTGTATTTTCTCTACCTCATCCAATTGCCGCTATATTGTTTATACCCTCAATTGTATTTTTATATCATCATCAAATTCATGAATTACTTCAATCAATTTTATTATTAGATCATCAACCTATAACTACTCATTTACTATTTGCATGTAATGTTGCAACATCATTACTCGAAACAGCCAATCAATTCAAAATATTTAATTTTCATGTTCATGCTTTTATCCACACCTTCGTGTTAGCATGGTCAAAATATATAGAATGCAAACGTGTAATATGTTCAAACGGTGACAAATTTGGATTAATTGTCACATCCGCTGCATTCGCTGCATATATTGAACTAAATAAAGATGATACTCACAAACTTCATGCGAATAAAAACCCGAATAATGAAACCTTTTTTAAAGTAGTTTTCATAATATAAAACTTAAAAGAGTAAAATATTATCTAGTAGTAATTATAATCATTTTATTTTATCTGTCAAAATTTATGAGACTTTTTTATTTACAATAACTAGATTAATAACCAAACAACCTACAAACTAAAAAACAATTGTTGTCACTTGCATTTATGATTAAAAACCGTATTTATTACTTATAATAAACAAAAGTATCAATTTTATTTTGTTTCATAAACTAATGGAAACTGGAGAACTTACACAGGCAACCATTGCTCTAATAGAATGAAGTTGAGACATATCTGATATAATTTGAAACCCTTTCACATCTTCAGAATGAATTATAGCCAATGTTATCCAAAGTCCTATTCGATTTCGAATGGCTCTAACTATTTTTTTACTACGACTAGCAGCTTTAATACGAGTAGTAAAAGATTCAAACGCTCGTAGTTCATCTTTTTGGTTTCAGTTATTAGCTGTATTTCTCGTAATTGCATTCACTCCAATATTTTGAATTCTATTATACATTGCTATTCGTCCTCAATGATGGAAGTGGGATAAAACACCCCGAAGATACACAATGTTTTTAAATACTCAAATTTGTGAAAATTGCGGAGAATTTAACCAATTAAACAATTCCTACTGTACATCATGTTGAGAAAATTTACATATATCATGCCGCGAATGTTCAAGTAAATACTCTAAATCTCATTCTTATTGTCCTAATTGTTGAGCCCCTCATTTAGAAGAATAAAAATATTTTAAAACACAAAAAAATATGTTAATAGTCTTAATTATCATAATAATGCTCATATGAGCATCAATAGTTGGAACAATTTATTCTAACTTTTTGGTTTTTTACTCAAATTTTTCTGAAAGTGAAAACTATCACAAAGCCTATTATAATGCCATATCAGCGCTTGAAAGATGAGAATTAGTAATAAAACAACGTAAACCATGATACAAATGAAATTGAGGATGGATATTAAAAACTACTACATGAACATATAATAACTGATGATCAGATGGTCCAATAAATTCAAGTTTTTCATATATATCAAAAAGCATAACAGATTCTTCAGCTCCAACAACATCGATTTTTCGAGATATAAACTCTAGAACCAATAGAATTCCTTCACAATGAAATTGAGATGTTGAATGAACATTAGCAGCAGACGATTCCATAGATTATAATATGATGGATTATGAAAATGCTGAAGTGTTTCTATTATATTATGACGATAGTGGATGAAACCCATACAACAGTAATGCCGCAAACCTACAGAAACGATATCCAACTAATTGAACAAAAATAGAATGAGAAATAAGATTACCGAAACGCCTGAGATGAAATTGAGATTCTAATAAAGATTTCTGACCATTAGACACAAACAACCCTTCAGTTTGATGAGTTGGAGAAATTCCAAGTGATGATGCAGTAGTAGACCGACAAGTTAGATGAAAATATCAAATTGGTACTGATTCATATAACTCTTATACGATATATTCAACACAAAGTGTAGCATCGTGGGTTGTAAAATACTACGAAGATGATGCTTTTAGAGAAAGTGATATAAACAATAATCTTACTTTTGATTTTACAAAAAATAACGGATGGAATCCTATAGTTTCAGTTTCTCGCTGATGATCAAGTAGATTAAAAGTTATTAGTCAAAGTGAATCAAATATAAAAACAAAAAATGGATTTAAAAGTTTACGAACTAGTAATACCACAGAAAATCAAATTAGATTCAGTATACTTAATCTATTAAAAACCAATAAAGATAAAATATATCCGTTCCTTGAGTATTATATAAAATTCTGAAGTGAAGTTGCAGATAAATATTACACAATAAAAGCCAAATGAAACTATGCTGATTATGAAGTAGACATGACCATACAAAAGCCTACCGTAAAAGAAACAATTCTTTCAAGCTTTACATCCATTTTCTAATTAATGGGAAAAAAGAATTTCTTCATATTATTTGCTATGGTCCTGTGAATATGAATGATTGTTCGAACATTTTTTTGATGAAATGATAAATCACCAGAAGAGTTAGAATACCAGGCCATTAGCACATGATTTATACAAGAAATAACAGAGACGGGAGATACCATAAACATTATAGAGCCAGCGGAAACTGACAATTGAGATATACAAAAACAAGAAAAGAAAGATTACATCGAAATAAAAGTCGTAATGCCAAAATACTTTTATAATCTTGGTCGAAAAAATTTTGCAGAAGATTTCTATAATGATAATAAAATTTACATGAATTTTATATTCATAGATGACTTAAACTCTTATAGAGATCAATTATTAAAAAATGACGATTCATTTTGAGATGTATTTCTTTTCCCATATGACCGAATAGAAAAAATATCTCTTTACAAATTTACAACAACAAATAATGTCGAGAGATTTTTCGATGAAATGATATCTCCTATAGCAAAGGGTAATCAAATTTCATTTATTCCATTTTCTGCCGACCCAATGATCATGTATACATCATGATATAACCAACATAACAATTTTATATGAATATCTAATTTTTCAGACAGTTATACTAACGATACAACATATATACCAGTATTTTTTGGAATAGACTACTACGAAAAAGATAACAAATGATCCTCACGAGAATATCAGGACATAGTTCGATATGCTCTAATGCATTATTTTCAAACATATCAAGATAAATGAAATATGGAAACACGAATTAATATCAATACATCAGAAAAATATGAATCAAATAAAATAAATAAAATAATAAGAGATATTAATTCAAAAGAATGTAACTACTTTCCATCAATTTGTCTCCAAATCAACAATTATGTATGAGTAAGATTCTGATTCATATCTGATATAGATATCATGAATAAGTATTTTTCTAAAAAGAAATCTTTATTAACTAACATAGTACAATCAAATTTACCATTTTCATCAATAGAATCTCCCGTTAGAATACGATGACGATGAATTTCTTGAAAAATAAAAGACAATGACAAAATAAGTGCATCTGAAGATTTCATAATACAATATATGACTAAAAATGATGAATATAATCTATGGAACTCAACTCTACCGGTATTTAAAAATGAAGGATGAAACTGATTAATCAACAATAATTATATTTGACCAAGATGATACATACTAAAAACCTGATGAGATTATTTAAGAACTCTCAGATGAATAAATAAATTTCGAGATTTAATTTCATATAAGATAGAGCCAAAAGATTTCTTAAGATAAGAAGCTACATATATTATATAATCTTAGATAAAATTTAATGATTTTATAAATTTTGATTTGATTTTTATTAGAAGATTATTATATTCCATTCACAGCATAATCTAATGCTGAGGTGATGGAACTGGTATACATGTACGCTTGAGGTGCGTATGCCTTATGGCTTGAGGGTTCGAGTCCCTTCCTCAGCAGTTACAATTACCAATACATTGGGGAATCGTCTAAAGGTAGGACACCGGACTTTGACTCCGTTTGTCCAGGTTCGAATCCTGGTTCCCCAGGGAAATAGTATTTTTGTCCTCAAATAATCATTCTAATCAAGGTTTTACCGCAAAAGTAAGCCTTTTTTGTTTATCTACGAAAATGTTCGAAAACAAGATTTCAGTGATTTTTGCTTTCTGAACATAATTTCACTTTGTATAGAGCTTATATGCATTACGAATAATATAAGCCATTGCTTCAAACTCAACTAATTGATTTCTTTCTTCTTCAATTATATTGTTTGTTTCAATTGAAACAGACTTTATTTGTCTATCATAATCAATTACTTTTTCTTCATATAATCTTCTTTCCTCATCTGTTTTTAATTTTCAAAGACATGATTTCATAAACGCATTTTTCTCTCAGATAAGATGATTAACCCTTAATTGAAACATATTTCTCTCTTTTTTCTTCTTCTCTGTTATTTTATCAAACTCTTTTGATAAATAATCATAATAAACATTATAAGAGTCTTCATCTATTTTTAATTTCTTTAATTGCGTTACAATAAGACTTTCTACATCACTAAAACGAATATCTATACTCTTTTTAGCTGATCTAATTTTCATTGAATAGTAGATATTATTAGATTTTAGAATATCTTCATATGTTATTTCTGGATGTTTTTGTCTAATTTCTTCTAATTTCTTTTTCCATCTTTTAGGATTTGGAATGTTACGAGAAAAATTGTGTCCCTCTTCTTTGGTTACTAGCATTCAAAATGGAAGACCTGAAAGACATTCATATTCATCCTTTTTCTTAACATTTGTTTCAGCTTTAGATTTTTTAGATAATCTTTCAATTAAAAGATGATGCTCATCTTCTGTTATCATTGGTTTAAAAATATCACTAACTTCATTTAAGTTTACAACATTCTTTCATTTTACAAAAAGTCAGCAATAGAAAGGATCTCTCCATGCCTGTCATAACAAAGTATTGCTTGTAAGTGGTTGTCAGTTTGGTCTTACAAATCATTGCTCATTCAAAAACTTTAATATCTCCTTATCGCTTTTCCTCTCATAAATCTTTATTTTAAATGCCTTTTGCATAATAGGAAAATTGATAGGATCTGGTTTATGTAATCCACGTTCTTTATCGATTATATATCAATACTTTGGTATACCTGCAGCTTTTCATTTAGCATGAGCACTTTTATTTCATCTACGTACATCTTCTCCTAATTTATCTGAATATTGTTTACTGAAAACAAACCAAATTCAGAGCATCATTTTTCATGAAGTATTCGGTTCAAAATAGAAGTTTGTGTATTTTAAATCAATTAATCATTTATCAACAAAATCTATTAATTCTCATCCTTCTACAATATTTCTGGCTTGTCTATCTGGGGAATAGCTTAATAATCATTTTACTTTTCCTTGGTTTATCATTGTTACTAGCTTTCTCCATTTAGGCCTTACATAAGGGATTTTTCATGATTGTTGCTCTTTTACTATAAAATATCATCTATATTTTTGGAAGATTTCTCTATTTTTCCATTCTGGATCGTTATCTTGGTCAAAGATTTCCTTTTCTGATTCAAAAACAGAAAAATCTGAAGGTCTTTTTTTGATAGTTAATCAATTGTCTTCAGCATATTTCATGCATTTTTCTATCTGATCAGGAATAGATTGCGTCTGTCTTCCTGAAGATTCATCTGTAGATTTCCTACAATAGATGACGTATTCAATATCCATATTTTCGAAATCTTCCATATTTACTGAGATAATAGATAAATACTGAGCTTATTATAAATAAACTCTATCTAATATCAAATGATTGTTCGTATATTTTTTATCATATTAATAAAACGCTCATAATTGTTACGAACTATTATTTTCTTTTTTTATTGCTGAAAAAGTCTTTAACAACCTTTAATCTTCTTTTACGTTCTTCTCGATTTGCTTCAATCTCCTGAAGAACACAAACAAGATCATTTAAAGATGTTGCTAATATCTCGTTTTTTTGTTCTGTTGTTAGATGATGTTCTTGAACGATTAACATTACTAAATAATTCAGAGCCTGTTGCCTATCCTTTCTAAAAGGATCTTGGTCAGTCCATGAAAAACTATAATTAGAATATAGTTCCTATTTCTATTTCAGCCTTCTCAAGCTTCTTTTTTCATATGATTTATAATCATCATCTAATGAAACACGGATTTTCTTCTTTTCTCGATTATCTTTTACATATCAGATATCTCATACCTTAAATTGGGAATTTACCTCTTGGAATCTATTTTTATCGTTAATAAATCATTCTATAGAATATGAGAGATTATTTACTTTTAAGGCAAGAATAGAATCCAAAGCTTCCATTATCATTTGTTTTGCCTTTTCTGAATCTATACTTTCATTATTATCTAAGCACTTTTTCAAAGGATTATATCTCAAAGCTATAGTATTATTTACTATCTCCGAAAGATTTATGATGATATAAGTATTTTCTCCTCAAATTTTTAATCATTGCTTATCCGAAATTCAGATTTCTAATGTTTGAGGAGAGAAATATAGATACAATTCTAATCCATAGCATAGAATTCAAAAGATAGCATAAATCAGATTATTATTTCTTTGAGTCTCTCTTATCATGAGAAGATTTTCTAATGTCTTTAAGTTATCATTCTCTTTGAGTGCTTTATCTGAAATGATGTAATACTGCAATAATCTTTCCAAACTCTTCATCTTTAATTTTGGTTTTTCAGATTTATCTTTATGAAATTTTGTTATTAAATAATCTATTATCGTTCTTTCTATTCATGGAATACGTACTATATTTTTTAATATTTCTTCATAATTCTTATCAATATCATTAGAAAAATCTGATAAATCTTCTTGTAAAGAGTAAAAATAATCCGTTATTCATCATTCTAAGATAGAAAAAATAGGATATAAATCTGAGAATAATCATGGAAAGGATTGTCATATTTTTGATAGTATCCTTACTATGATTAGATAGTAAAAGCTTGAATAAATTCAGTTTTCTGTTTCGATGTATGGAATTACCATATTTTTCATCCATTCTTTTGAAGATTGATAATGAGGATAGTTTTTATCCATCAACAATACTCAACAATGTTCTTTGTATTCATCAATCATTTCATCTAAGACAGATTTATAGTCTTTATTCTGAAAAAGATCTACAATAGGATTGTGATAATCTGAGCTTAAAAAATGATTATGCATTAATACAGCACTCTCTTTTAAAGTTTGATTATCAAAGGTTTTAAAGTCATTCATAGTGAATATAGTTTTAAGGTAAAAGAATTATCGCCATAAATAAAACACTCAAAAAAGTCAAAAAAAATAAAAGCTAATAGATGTAAAATTTAGAGTTTCTCATTATGGCAATTAAAAATATAAACGATTTGTTTTTACCTATACCAATAATAGAATCAAATTTCTGGTATAAGATTATCCTAAAATTGGTGTTTTTTTATTCAATGATAAAAACAATCCTAAAATAATGATTTGGTTCACTCGTGTCAAATTTTGGATATAAAATCACTCTAAAAATGGAGTACTTTTTTTGATATTGCAATTAATGGGATAAATCTCTATTATACAAAAAACAAAAAATTAGCATTATGAAAGCAGATTGTTGGTTATCTCCTGAAGGAAAATTCTATTATGGTCTATGTCACCAAGACGTAGCAGAGAATATCGTTAAAGAGATTTACGGTCTAACTGAAGATACAATCCAAAACGAAGAACAATTTCAGGCTATCGTAAATCCACAACGATTCCTTGAAAAATTAGGATGGATGAA
>JAEEGL012926254.1_pt1 | contig 15711 bp, 12 predicted proteins | sample 9134231 | NCBI WGS metagenome assembly JAEEGL01 (sample SAMN16246548, study PRJNA631951) | gut metagenome | biome: gut microbiome; feature: rumen; material: fiber-attached | host: Bos | place: Iran: Karaj | collected 2018-10
TCACTACCCATATTATCTAATATATCTTCTCTATATGGTGATTTCTTTCTTTTAAATATATCATCTGCTGTTTCTCCGTTATATAATCCCTTATATCCAGCATTATGAAATCTAGCCAAATCTTTTACGCCACTTTTAACTGCAGTTTGATTTAGATTATAATTACCTTTTCTCGCCTGATTTCTTCTATATAATCTTTTCTCATCTTCTGATAGTTCATTATACTCTTTTTCAGAAAGTTCTTGTTTTCTTGTTTGAATGGCAAAGTAAGTTTGACCTAAGGCTATTATTTCTTTTTTAGGATTCCCATTCATTACAATCAAATAACATGCGTATCTAGATAATTTATAATCTATAACATTTCTTGTCGCACCTTTAGCTAATTTGATCATTTTGCGTTGCACCGCAAAATGATCATATACATTGTATTTACTTTCTTCGCATGCAACTCTAGCTCTTTCAATTAAATCATTTATGCTTCGCCATTGGCGATATCCTAGAATGTTTTGTAATTCTCTAGCATACCAATATTCATTTCCGTTCTCATCAATATGTTTTATATCTTCAAACACTTTCTCTGTATATTCTTTTATTTCATTCATTTTATCATCTTCCTTCCTACGGACTACAAGTCTCAATCTTTAATTTATTATTTTTTATTTTAAACATAATACTTCCATCAATATCAGTTCTATATATTTTTGAATCATTTAAATTATCTAATACTTTCTTATTTGGATGTCCATAACGATTATTCTTTCCAACACTAATTACCGAATATTTTGGATTAATCTCTTCAATAAATTCTTTGCTACTGCTTGTCTTACTTCCGTGATGTCCTACTTTTAAGACATCTATGACTGATAAATTGTATTTATCTAATATCTCCTTTTCAGTAGTTACTCCAGCATCTCCCATAAACATAAATTTATATCCATTAAGTTTTGTATAAATTACATTACTATTATCATTTTCATTATCATATTCTTTTGTTTGCAAGAAATATAATTTATTTTTATCTATATTTAATTCTTTAATACATGAATAATATTTTATTTTTTTCTTATCTAATACTTTAATTAATTCTTGTTCTAAATCATTGTATTCTCCACAATTAAATATAACTTTTTCAACTTTAAAATTATTAACTAAATTAATGGCTTCTCCCATATGGTCGAAGTCTCCATGGGTTAATATTAAATAATTGATTTTATGGATACCTTTTGATCTTAAAATTGGAAGAGTTGTATTTCTTATGATTAAATTATTATTTGAACTATTTCCTCCTGTATCTATTAATATATTTTTGTTTGGAAAATGAATTAGAGTAGAATCTCCTTGCCCTACATCTATATTATTTATATAGGTGTATTTCTGAAGGTATGGATAAATATAATGTATTGATAAAATTATTAATAATAGCAGTAATATTTTTTTATTAAATGTTTTTAAGTATAGCAATATTATTATTAAATAGATAAAATATACTATAATATTTACTTTCATAAATACTAGTTTAGTTATAGATACTTGGTTTAATAGTAATGAAAGTTTTTCTAATAAGAAAGTAAATATATTTAATATAATTGATAGTTTTGGTATTAATAGACATATTAAAGATAATGGAAAAATAATAATACTTACTAATGGTACAAAGAATAAATTATAAATAATACTTAAGATATTTATTTGATAAAAGTTATAAAGAGTTATTGGTAAAGATGAGATAAATGATATTTCTGATACTTTTAATAAAGAAATAAAATAATTAGATTCTTGTATTTTACTTGATACCATCAATAGAGAAAAACTAATTAGATAAGAATATTGAAAAGAAATATCTAAGATATATTTGGGATTTATTAATAGAGATATTATTAAAACTACTATGAATAGATTTATAGGTTTTATATAAAAATAATAGATTCTATTAAATGAGAAAATTATATAAAATAATACTCCTCTTAATATAGATGGAGATAATCCTACTATGAATAAATATATTAATAAAAATAATATTGTTATTTGATAAACTTTTTCTTCATTTAGATGAAATAGACTTAATATTTTTAATATTAGTAAAGAAAACAAAGTTATATGCATTCCACTTATAGCCATAAGATGAGATATTCCATTTTCTTGATATGAAGATTTTACTTCATCAGTTATTAATGATTTATCTCCTAAGATAAAAGTATATAGATAAGGATTATTGTTTAGACGATTTCTAATTAGTTTTTTAATTTCATAATAAATATTTCTATTCTTTTTAATTCTTTTGATACTACGTATTTTCATTAGATAATAGATATTTTTATTATTTAAATATTTTTTATAATTAAAAGTATTTTCATTGGTATTTTTATTTGGTATTGATAATTCTCCTATTAATAGGACTTTATCACCTAGATCTATATCTATTTCTTTATAGTAAGTAGCTATTATTCTTTCTTTTGATTTAATTATTAAAGTAGTCTTATCATCCTTTTTAGTTATATTTGTGATAGTACCTATTACTTTATTTGTATTTAGTTTTTTATGATTATTAGATAATCTTGGTATAGATATTAGTAAAACTATGATTAATAAGATAATATATAGATAATCACACAGTAATATTTTCCTTAATTTTAGCAAATAAACTGTCTCCTATTCCTTGGACTTCTTTAATTTCTTCTATTGTTTTAAACTTTTGTTTTTCTCTATACTTTATAATATCTTTAGCTTTAGATTCTCCAATACCAGTTAAGGTCATTAATTCTTCTAGTGAAGCGGTATTTATGTTTATCTTTGTTGGTTCAGATGATTTAGATTTTTCTATTTTATCAGTGATACATGCATCATTCTTTAAAGCATTAGTATCTTTTTGAATACATTTTTGTTGAACCTCTTCTTCTACTTCTTTAGTCTTTTTAAAATTAGAAACTTCTTTCTTACTATAGATTATTATTACCATTTCATCTTCTATTTTCTTAGATAAATTGATTACTGAGGTATCAGCTTGATTAGTTAAACCACCTGCTTCTTCAATAACATCTATTACTCTTGATCCTTCTTTTAATGAATATATTCCTGGTTTATTTATTTCTCCTTTAATGTCTACTTTAAAAGTTGTTTCTTGAACTTCTTTTTTTTCAATAGAATTAGTTTCAATTACTGAAACTTCTTTTTCTTCTTCTTTTAAATCTATTTTATTCAATAAAAAAATAGTAAGTGATAATACAATTATTAATATACTTACTATTATGATTATTAGTTTTCTTTTTCTATACCAAATAGACATATTATCACCTCCATTTATATTATTAGGGAGTGAGAATAATTATTCTACTTTTTTATTTTTGTTTTTACTTTGTAATCATCTGTTTTTACACTATCCAGAAATTCTATTAGATTTTGTTCTTCTTCTAATAAATCTGCATTTCTAATCTGAGCAGCTGCGGATATTATGCTTCCTCCACCTGATTTGTTGTCTTTTCCTTCAGCATAACTCTTCATTAGTTTTCCACCATCTACATAACCATTTGTTCTAATGCTGATTTTTACATTTTTTGAATCATCACTTTCAGTAGTATATCCCAATACAATTGAAGCATCTACATCATCATAATCTTGTCTTAAATCAGCAGCTTGAGATATCATTTCTGGTTTATATAATTGACCTGGATTAGATCTATTTAAAACTATTGAGACATTGTGATTTTTTAAAAGATTAGTAAACTCTTTAGCATTACCGTTATTAAATACTAAGTTCATTACTAATTTATCTGATTCAAAGTCTCTTCTAAATATTTTTCTTATATCATCATCGGTTACTCCATTTTGTTTAAATACTCCATATGTATTATATGTATTTTCAGTAGTATTTCTTTTGAAAGTATCAGTATCTAGTTTTATTCCTGAAGCTAAAGCAAGAGCTAACTCTTTAGAATACTTTTTTTCATATTGATGAAGTATAGTACCTACTATTTCGCAGGCACTTGAATATGAAGTATCAATTATGTTAGTTGCACGTTTTAGACGTTGATCATCTATTTTTTCATGGTGATCTACTATTAAGATGTTGGAATAATTTCTTAAAAACTCTTTATTTGATAATAGATGTACATTATTAGTATCAACTATTATTAATAAAGATTTAGGTATTATCTTTCTTTTTAAAAAATAATTTTTATCTTCTTCAACTAATTGAGCAAATGAATAATGTGGAATAGTTTTATCAGTCGCTCTAATTTCATCTATATATTCTTCTAAATCAATAAATTCATAATACTTTTCTAAAATATCTTTTAGTAATTTTACGGCTGGTTGAAGAGTAAATTCATCTTCATTCATAATTATTTTTGAATTTTTTCCTAAAACTTTGCATACTTCGGCCATACCGACTGCAGCTCCTAAAGCATCAAAGTCGGGATCATTATGACCAATTATAAAAATACTATCAGAATTTGTTATTAATTCTTTCATTTTTAATGAAAAGTTTTTTAGTTCTTTTGTCATCATAATATCCCCTTCATAATGATACATATTATAGCAATTCTTCGTTAAATAGTCAATTTACTAGGCTTTATAAAAAAAGTAAGGTTAATCTTTAACCTTACTCTTTTTATTCTCTATCGCAACTCGTTGTACTACAGCTAAAGCTATAGTTAAACAAATAGTAAATGAACCTCCATATGATAAGAATGGTAATGGTACTCCAGTGTTTGGCATTAGACCTAAGACAGTACCTAAGTTAATAGCAATATGAGTAAATATGTATATCGCAACACCATAACACATTAAAGCAGAACCATTATTGGTTGCTTTCCTACCAATGGCTAGAATCTTATATAAAATTACTCCAAATAATAGAATTACAATAATTCCAGTTATTAATCCTAATTCTTCGATTAATACTGGAAAGATAAAATCTGTATATGGTTCTGGAAGATATAAATACTTTTGAGTAGATTTACCTAATCCTACTCCAGTTAATCCTCCTTTATTCATCGCAATATATCCATTACATACTTGATTTCCTTCGTTTAATAGATTAGCACATGGATCTTTATAATTATTTAGTCTTGATACTTGTCTTTCATTTAAGACATGATTTATTAATCCTGTTTGGACAAAGAGTACTAATAGTACTATAAATCCTAAAGTAATCATTCTTGTGATAAACTTAATATCTCTTGATACTGGTACTGCAAAAAACATAACTGCTACTATGATTGCATAAATAATAGCTGTACCTAAGTCTGGTTGTTTATATATTAATAAAGCAATGAACATACATATTACTATTGGAAATAAGACTACAGTCCATCTATTTAATCTTTTATTATTAATACTATAATAACTTGCTAACCAAAAGACTGTTAAAATCTTTATTAATTCTGATGGTTGGAGATTAAATGGACCTAGTTCTATCCATGAGTTTGCTTCATTAATACTTCTAACATCATTAGAAATAATCAAATATATTAATAACGGAATACATCCTAATATACCTAACCAAGATAGTCCTCCAATAGAATTAGATTTCATATTAAAAATAATTGGAGTAAATACTAATAAACCTAAAGCAATAAAAATAGCTTGTCTTATTACATAATGATATGGTGATACTAATCTAGACATATAAGCAGTAACATTGGAAGCTGAAAAAACCATAATTAATCCAATAATGAATAGAATTATGGATGAGATTAATAATGTTTTATCTGTGTATTTTAAATTACGTAACATATAATCACCTTATATATAATATATCATTTTTTTTATTTTAAACTTAGTTATCAATAATAATTCTATGTAAATTGACAATTAAGAATTTTAAATGTATAATTAGTTTGCATTTGAAGGGATGTGTTTTTATATGTTAAAGATGTGTGATATTCTAGATGAAAATGATAAAACACTTAGACAAGTATCTGAAGAGGTTACTTTTCCTCTTAGTAAAATAGATCAAAAGAATATAGATTTAATGATTAAATATCTACATGATAGTCAAATAGAAGATTTATCTGAGAAGTACGGATTAAGACCAGGTATGGGTTTATCTGCTGTTCAATTAGGTGTGTTAAAAAGATATTTTGTAGTTGTTCATGAATATGAGGAAGGTAAATTTAAAAATTATATTTTAATTAATCCTAGAATTATATCTAATTCAACTGAACAAATATATGTAGAAGCTGGTGAAGGTTGTTTATCAGTTAATAGAGAAGTAGATGGTATTGTTCCTAGATATGCTAGAGTAACTATGGAAGGATATGATCGCGATGGTAAAAAGATTCAAATTCGTGCTAGAGAAGATTTAGCAATAGCATTTCAACATGAATTAGATCATTTAAATGGAATCTTATTCTATGATCATATTGATAAGAAAAATCCTTTTAAAAATCAAGATAAGATGAGAGCAGTATAAAAACAAGGCTAAGGCCTTGTTTTTTTATTAACTTGGTTAGTTTTCTCCATTTGCTACATTTGAAGCAACATTAACGATATAACATCCATCTTCTTTACTTTGAATGATATCATTACTATTTACATCAAAATAATCATCTATATATTGTGCACATGGGTCATCATCAACAGTTTCTCCATTTGCTTTAGGTATTATAGCTCTAGGAGTATTTGGTGATTCTTGTTTATAACAATTAAGTAAACTCATACCTATAAAGTTTGTTGCAGCACTTTTACATAAAGCGTTACTACTATTTGTAGATTCATTACAGAATTCAATAATTTTTTGTCCATATGTGAATTCATAATTAGTTTCTCTAGCGGTTTCTGGATCAACTATACAGAATTCTTGTTTAGAAGTTCCTCCTTCTCCCTTTACTATTTGTACTTTAGAATTGATTGTTATTGTTACTTTAGAAATAGCTAATGCAGTAAATGGAATTGATAATGATAATACCATTACTGTTAATAATTTAGCTTTTGTGTTTCCTTTAACTACTATAACTGTTCCTGTTGTTAGTAATAATAATATTAATAATATAATAGCTCCTGTTGTAGACGTTTGAGGGTTACTTCCTCCTGATGAATCTCCTAAACTGATAGACATATTATCTGCTTCTTCAAATTTTCCATCTACATATTTATCTGCTGGTACTTCATGTTCATAACTAATTAGAATTGTAGCTTGCTTTGAACTTTTAGCTTTGATGATATTTCCACCATCATATTTAGTTTCATAAGAAACATATTTGCTGCCCTTAAATACTTTTCCTTGTTCTAATTGATAGGCTACATTATCATTATTTTTTATTGTAACTTTATAGATTACATAGTCTCCTACTTCTGAAAATTTTACGTTAAAATTAACATTTAAACCATCAAATGTTGCATTTTTAACTATCTCAGTAGTTTCTGAACGAGGTCCTAAAACAACTTTAGTTATTTCAACATTAGGTTTAGCATTTACCATGACAGGTAATAATAAGAAAACTGTGATTACTAATAATCTCAATAGTTTTTTCATTTGATCACTCTCCTATTATCATTATACTATATTTTATTATTTTAACAATAATATGTTTTTAACTTTACTTTTCCTATGTAAAAAGACCAATAAAATGGTCTTATAAAATATCTTCTTTTTGTTCTAAATTAACACTAACTAGTTTAGATACACCTAACTCTTGCATAGTAATTCCATATAGTGTCTTTGCATATTCCATAGTTTTCTTTTTATGTGTTATGATCAAGAATTCTGTTCTATCTTTATAATGATCTAAATAATTACCAAACTCTACAACATTTGCTTCATCTAAGGCAGCTTCTACTTCATCAAATAAACAGAATGGAACTTTTTTAACATTTAATATTGCGAATAATAGAGATATGGCAGTTAATGTTTTTTCTCCTCCTGATAGAAGTGAAATTGTAGTAACTTTTTTACCCGGAGGTTGAGCTAAGATATCTACTCCTGTTTCTAACATATCTTCTGGATTTGTTAATTCAAGTGAAGCATTTCCTCCTTTGAATAATTCCTTAAATACTTTTTGGAATTCTACATTAATATTAGTGAATGTAGTCGCAAACTCCTCTTTCATTACTTCATCCATCTCATTCATTATCTCTAATAATGTATCTTCTGCTTGTAATAAATCTTCTTTTTGAGTAGTTAGATGAGTATATCTTGAATTAACTTCTTCATATTCAGCAATAGAATCAGTATTAACCATACCTATTTCTTTAATCTTATTTTTATAAGTTCTAATCTTCTTACGAGCTTCTTCTGGATCAATATCTAAACTATATTTAGATTTAGCTCTTTCGTATGTTATTTCATAATCTTCTCTTAGAATATCTAATAAATTCTCTAATTTAATATCTACTTTATTAATTTCAATTTCTAAATTAGTTTTAGATTTTTCTAAAGATTTAATAGTAGAATTTTTCTCTTTAGTATTGGCATCTAATCTTTCTATTTCATCTTTTAGATTAGATATCTTATTAGATAAATTATTAATATTTAATTCTATCTTTTCTTTTTCAGATAACTCTTTATTATATTCTTCTATTAGTTTTAATTCTTTATCTTCAACTTTATTATTATTAATAGATTCTAAATTAGATAGATTAGTTTCCTCTTCAGATAAAGATTTTTCTAGTTCATTTAACTTCTTATTTAATTCATTTAATTCTTCGGTTAATGAGGCTTTCTCTTTATATAATTTAAAGATATTATCTTCTAAAGAATCTTTTTCTTTATCTAGATTTTGAATACTCTTTTCTACTTTATTTTTCTCTTCTATTAATACTTCTAATTTTCTAGTTGAATTTGTTAAATCTTGTTTAGCTGTAATAACAGTTCTTGTGGTATTAAGAGATCCTCCTGTAATTGAACCTCCTACATTTACTTGATCTCCATCTAGAGTAATAACACGATATTTATTATCAACTAATCTTGATAATTCATTAGCATTTTCAATAGTATCAGTTAAGATAATATTACCAAATTGATTCTTAATAATAGAATCATATTTTTTATTGTACTTTATTACATCTGATAATACTCCTAAGAATGATGGATTATTTTGTATTTTACTCATTGAGTTAGAATCAATTGTTCTTTCTTTGATTACAGTTAAAGGAAAGAAAGTTGCTCTACCTAGATGATTATCTTTTAAGAATCTAACAGCGTTATTAGCAGATTCTTCATTAGTAGTAATAATAAAATTCTTATTAGAATGAGAAGCAATACTTAAAGCATTCATATATTTTTCTTCAGTATCAATAACATTAGAAATAGTAGTTAAAATACCAGATAATTCATTATTATTTAAAACTTCTCTTACTGAATTTGGCATTACTCCACCATCAGATATTTCTAATTTTAATGATTCAATCTTATGATTAAGACTAATAATATCTTTATCATGATTTTTATAATCATTTGATAAAACTACTCTTTCATTTTTGACTCTCATTAAATCTTTATCTAATTTATTAAAGTTTTCTTCTAATGATTTAATATTCTCAGTTTTATTAGAGATATTTTCTTTTAATACTTTGATATCTCCTTCTAATTTAGATTTATTATTTATTACCGATTTTAATCTTTCATTTAATTCATCTTTTTCTTTATTATTAGATTTTTGTTCTTTTAATAGATTAATTTTTCCATTTAAATTTTCTACTTTTTCAGTTACTTCTACTAAGTCTTTTTGTAGTTCGTTATATTCATTTTGAAGAGAATCTAACTCATTATTTTTACTTATTAAATCTACTGAATCTTTATTATTAACACTAGAAATATTTACTAATTCATCTTCCAATTTAATTAATCTTTCTTTCGAATCATTTAAGACATTAGAATAATTAGTTATATCATAAGCTATTAAAGCTACTTCATATTTATCTAATCCTTCTTTGTTTTCTAAATAGATTTTTGCTTTTTCAGATTGTTCTTTTAATGGACCAAGACGTGTTTCTAACTCAGTAATAATATCATTTACTCTATCAATATTAATATGAGTTCTTTCTAATTTACGAAGGGCTTCTTCTTTTCTCTTTTTATATTTTAAAACTCCTGCGGCCTCTTCAATAATTATTCTTCTATCTTGAGATGAGTTTGAAATTATTTGATCTACTTCACCTTGAGAAATAATATTGAATGATTGTTTTCCAACTCCTGAATCTAAGAATAAATCAGTTATATCTTTTAAACGACATTTTTCATTATTAATAAAATATTCGTTTTCTCCACTACGATATATTCTTCTTTTTACTGATATTTCAGTATAAGGAACATTAATATAATGATCTGAATTATCAAATATTAATTCAACAGAAGCTACATTTAATGGGTTACGTTTTTTTGTACCTGAAAAGATTACATCTTGCATTGAACTAGATCCACGTAATGATTTAACTCTTTGTTCTCCTAATACCCATCTAACGGCATCAACTACATTACTTTTTCCAGATCCATTTGGTCCAACGATACATGTAATATCATTATCTAATTTAATATTAATTTTATCAGCGAATGATTTAAATCCACTTGCGATTATCTCTTTTAAGTACATATTACTCACCTTACTAAATTATACTATAAAATATATATTTTAACAAATAAAAAGAAATACTTTTATGTATTTCTATTCTTCAAATATTGAACCATAGTTTTCTACTTCAGTAACAGGGCTAGAACTATCCCATTCTAATCCCCAAGATTCTGTACTAGGATTAGTTCCTTTATCATTATAAACATGCATATCTACTTCTAATTCAACGACACTTGTTTGACCACCATATGTGTGTCCATATTGAGAATAATTATCATCTTTTTTAGCCTTTGCATCTGCGACAACAGCTGGAATATTTTCACCATTTTCTAATTTATAATTAAGAATGTCTCCAACATCACCCATCTCTTGTGATGAAGCAACTAAATAACAATCCTGTCCATTTACATTCATTACGGCTATACCATTTTTGTATTTTCCACCTTGCTTTTTCCATTCTTCAAATAGTTTTCTTTGATTAGTACCTTCAGTCCAATATTCAGATGAGTAGTTTGTATATACAACTCCCTTATCACCATAACCTGTTACGGTATATCCACATTGACTTATGTTTTCAGGTATCACCAATGAAGATACAGGTGAAGTTCTAAAGCCAGCTACTGTTGGGCCAACACTAAGAAGGTCTTTCCTAGCTTTATCATCACCACTCTTATATGAAGCACTAACATCATCTAAATACTTTTTCAAAATATCGTAGTTTTCCATAGATGTTCCTAATGATTCTGTTAATGCTGTGACATATGCAGTGCATGCTTCTGATGCTGGTCCTTTAAATCTAGCACTGTCTTTAACAATTTCTGACGCTTGTCCAGCAACTGTTTTTACATCATCTGTTGCATTATAAAAAGATGTTGCTGTTTGTCTAGCATTATCAAATATCGAATAATCACTGAAACCATATTCTTCTGTAGCCGCCATAAGTACCTCCTATGTATTATTCTATTTAAGTATATCATAAAAAATGTTTTTATTCATAAACTTTTAGTGTTTAGATAAATATTTTACATTATTAATATAATCCCCACTCAGCTAGTTTTTCAAAGCCTCCTATTTTTTTAATATAATTTCTTGCGAATTCTACAATTTCTTCATATGGAATATTATCTATAGATCTATCACCTATGGCACAACTAAATTCTTGTTTTTTATTTGTTTCTTGAGCTTTCACAAAAGCATAAATATTTACTGAAACATCAGCTTTAGATAAGTCTTTACCATGAAGTCCCCCTCCTGTTACACTACTAGCCATATCCGAACCTAATTTCCTATTTGTAGCCCCTGAATCTACATTTGTGCCACCTGTCCATTCTCCTAATGGATTGATGATTGCATTTTTATATTTTCTTTTTAAATTCTTCGTTTTCGCATTACTTTGGCATATAATCAGTTTATTTTTATCTAGAATATATTTTCCATCTGATGGATATTTTTTATATATATCGTGGGCTATTTTAGATAATTCTTTTTCTTCTTTAGTTAATGGTATTCCTTTAAAGATACCATTATCTCCGCAACGCAATTCTTCTTTTTGATTATTAGCTAGAATAACATCTTGTTTTACTATTCTAGAGTCAACTTTAACATTCCCTCCTATTCTTCTTACTATTTTTTTTACTTCCACTTTCTTAATATTTTCGCTTGTTTCAATAATAATATGACATTTACCATGACCTATTAATACCTCTACAGCTATTTTTGGTGAATCGTTCTTGGTATATGCCAAATCTACTATGGCACCAGCGATTCGATCTGCTATTTTATCTGGATGTGATGGGTTTACTTTTTCTATCATGTTCTTTCCTTTCTAACATCTTATAAATAAAAAAACTCTAGATAACCTCTAGAGTATATTTCTTAGTTATCTTATAGATCTAGCTTTACCACCTAACTTAATAGGTTGGTGTGACTTCATTGGGCTAGTCCCTCCATCACTCTTTATAAGATGTTAAATAAATTATATCACATTATTATTTTTCTTCAAGATAAATTGTATGCTATAATAAGTTTGAATTAGGAGGATTTTATGAAGATAATATCATGGAATGTTAATGGACTAAGAGCATGTTTAACTAAAGGATTTGAAGATTTTTTTGAAAAGGAAGATGCTGATATCTTTTGTATTCAAGAAACAAAATTACAAGAAGAACAAAATACTTTTCATCCTGAAGGTTATTATGAATATTTATACTCTGCTCAAAAGAAAGGTTATTCTGGTACTTTAATATATACAAAGAAAGAACCTATGAGTGTTAAATATGGTATTGATGATGAAGAATATGATAATGAAGGTAGAACTATCACTTTAGAATTTGATGATTATTATTTAGTAAATTGTTATGTACCTAACTCTAAAAGAGAATTAGAAAGACTTGATTCTCGTCAAAGATTTGAAGATGTAATGAGAGATTATTTAAATGATCTTCGTAAAGATAAAAATGTCATCTACTGTGGAGATTTAAATGTTGCTCATGAAGAGATAGATATTAAGAATCCTGATTCTAATCATCACTCTGCTGGATTTACTGATGAAGAAAGAAACAAGATGACTGAGTTATTAACTTCTGGCTTTATTGATACATTTAGATATTTTAATAAGAATTCAGTTAAATATACTTGGTGGAGTTATATGAGACAAGCTAGAGAAAAAAATATAGGTTGGAGAATCGATTATTTTATCGTAAATAAAGAATTCATCAATAATGTAGAATCTACAATGATATATGATCAAATAATGGGTAGTGATCATTGCCCTATAGGTATTGTTGTTAAAGATTAAATTATTGTGAAGGATAAAGAGTATGATGAATACTCTTTTTTTATGGTATAATGAATTTAATAATATTATTAAGGAGATATTAATATGGATATAAATGAATTAAGAGATGCAAAAAAAGAAATATTATCAGTATATGATTATGAAAGATCATTACTTAATAATACTGAGGCTGACGCTTTATTAAAAGATGAATTAGTTAATATTGAAAATGAAATTCATAAAATTAATACTATGATAGATATTTATCAACATGAAGATATTGAATATAAAGTAATGAGATTAGAAAGATTATATTTACAAAATGTTATGAATAAGACTGAAGAGGAATTTAATGATTTATCTGATGCTGAAGTTGCTGATGCCTATGTTGATTGTTTTCCTCAAAAATGGGCTTTTGCTATACCTTTAGATGAAAAATTAAACTATTTAGAAGATGCTATTATAGATAATAAAATGATTAACATAAAAGATAATTCTTTTAAAGTGATTTAGGTGATAATATGAGCAATATTGGAGAAAGATTACTTAAAAATGTTAATGATTTTATTGAGATTAGAAAAATAGCAGAAAAATCAAATGATGCTAGAATAAATTATGATGTAGCTAAAGTTTATTATTATAATAAAGATATAATGGATATGGATGAAGCTATAACGATATGTGAAATAGCTAGAAGTTATCAATTACCTACTTCGTTAATAGTACAAACTATATATGATTATGGTATATATGCTGAAAATGTTAATTGGGGTTATGCTTATGATACAGCAAATAGATATTTTTCTAATGAGCTTACTAACAAAATAGGATATCCCAATGATTATGCTTTATCAATAGTGAGACTTAGTGATAAATTGCATATCCCACCTAGTTTTGCTAAAAAGTTAACAGATATTAAAATAAAAGCCTATGAAAAGATTCGTAGAGTTCCTCATGAAGTTGCGGTATTAGGTGCTACTTATGATATGAGTAAAGGTGAAGCGTTAAATACGATGCAAGCAATTAATTATATAGAAAAACATAATATTCGAGTTGATAGCGATGTAACAACTCACAAAGTTCGTAGATATTTAGAAGTAAATCCTCAGTTTTATAGAAAAAATATAAATGGAATTCTTGTAATCGCAACTTCGGAAAAGAAGCTAGACATACTTGATAAGATGATTACTAAATCTTTAGAAGATGGAGATAAAGAATACGTAGAGCAACTAACTAAGAAAAGTCAAGAAAGAGGTTTAATTGTTACTGATTTCCAAATAGGTGACCGTTCTTGCTTTAATGGTTGGGGAGAAATGATTTATATAGATAAAGCTTATGATAAGAAAGATATTGATCTACAAACAGGTTTATTCTATCATGAATCATCACACTTTTTAGATTATAATGAAAGACTTCATTATTCTGAATATAATCGAGAAGTAAATGATAATTTTCAAAATTTAAGTAAGAGTTTATTTGATAATACTTTTTCAAATGTTTTAGATAAATTAAAATTAAATGAAGAATCTAAAAATAAACTAAGTGATTTTCTTTATAAACATAATATTCATACTAAGATTAAAGGTTTGAAGATGATGTTTACAACTAAAAGGAGTGCGGCTAATCATTATATTAATGATGAAGAACTTAGAAAAAAATGGAAAGAAGAAATTGATTCTACTAAATCAGAATATACTGAAGAAGAAAGAAGAATGTTCTTCCAGCAAAAATTAGGTTATGAAAAATCTAAATATATTAATCTTATAGGTTCAATAACTGATATATATGATGCGATAGATAAAGGAAGTTTACATGATTGGATGGGATTATCTGGTCATGGTAAAAAATACTATAATAGGCATGGTTCTGATGTAATAGAATTTGTTGCGCAAGTTGGACAAATTATCAATTCTGGTGGAACAGATATATTGGCGTATGAGTTTGGTGAAGATTTTTCTAAATCTTTCCAAGAAATGTATAGTAATTTAGTTAATTATGAAAAACCAAGACCAACTAAAACTGTACAAGTTGTTGAACCTAAGAAAGATGATTTAGAAGAATTACTTGATTTTAAATATAATAATGAAGACTATAATTCTTTGAAAAAACAATTAGAATTTGTTGAGCCAAGAGAAAATCAACTACAAGAAATGTTAAACGATACACCTATCGATGTTACAAAGACCAATAATATAGAAAATGATTCTATCGATGGATTAAAAAATAGTGAATTACAAAATATGCTCATTGAAAAGACTGAAAGTCAAAATAATGAAAAAACTATATAAAAAAGAAGATTATTCATCTTCTTTTTTTATGATATTTTTATTCTTACAGCATTAGATATTTGATATTTATCATCTTTTTTGATTACTATAGGTTCTATTGTATATAATCCAGGAGAAGATGCATATAATGGAATACTAA
>JAEEGL014119580.1_pt1 | contig 15711 bp, 15 predicted proteins | sample 9134231 | NCBI WGS metagenome assembly JAEEGL01 (sample SAMN16246548, study PRJNA631951) | gut metagenome | biome: gut microbiome; feature: rumen; material: fiber-attached | host: Bos | place: Iran: Karaj | collected 2018-10
ATCGCAGCGACCTGGCTGGACAGACGGCCAAGAACCATGTCCGTCGCATCCACGACATACCAGCTGCGCTCAACGGTTTCGCCCTTTGCCATATAAGACTTCATGGCGATTCCTCCGATATATAAATTTTGTAAATCTTTGCTGCATTCGGCGTTCTGATGTCGGGGCTGTGACGCAGTTCCACCCAATGGCACACCGAATATACTAACAAAACAAGTCAAGGATGTCAAGAAAAATTTTCAGATTTTTCCGTATATTTTCCGGAAAACTACAGAGATTAACCGCATCAAACGAGCAATCTGCCGATCGGAGGTCGTTATGCCGCATCATACCGTGATCTATCCCATCCATCCGCACGGCTGCGGCGGCGAAAAGCTGCCCGCGGACCGCGAAACAAGAGCGCCGGAGCACCCGGAGAAGGGCGTTCGCCCGTGAAGCAGCCGTTTGACGCAAAGGCATATCGGAAGGAGGTTGCGCGCCGCGCGCCGAAAAGCCCCGCCGCGCTGCAGTGTCTCAAGGCGTTTCTCGTCGGCGGGCTGATCTGCGTGCTCGGGCAGGGGATCCATGATCTTGCGCTTTTGATCCCGCTTTCGGACAAGGATGCTTCGACCGTCAGCTCGATCGCGCTGATCTTCCTCACCGCGCTTCTCACAGGGCTCGGCGTGTTCGACCGTATCGCGTCGTTTGCGGGCGCAGGCACGGTCGTACCGATCACCGGCTTTGCAAATTCGATCGCCGCGCCCGCGATGGAATACCGTCCCGAGGGCTTCGTGCTCGGCGTCGGCGCAAAGCTCTTTTCGATCGCCGGACCCGTCCTCGTTTACGGCGTCGGCGCTTCGATCCTCGTCGGGCTTCTTTCCCTGCTGTTCTGAATCGGCTCTCCCGCGTTCCGTCGTGTCGCGTCCCTCATGCGCATTATGACAGACTGACGGGACGTCGCCCATTATATATTACTATTATTTATTTCCCGGCCGTCTCACGGTGGGGGGGTAGGTCACCAGACGACGGGGGGTGGGGTCATCTCGTGACGATCCGATTGTCACCGCATGACAAAAGCGGAGGTCTCCCCCCGCTATGTTTCACATTGGCTTATCGCAGCGCTTTCAGCCGTTCGATCTCGCGGCGGACATAATCGACCGTCTCGCCGCAGGTCGTGTTAATATCCTCTCTGAGGATCACGATCTCACGCTCGAGCGCTTCCACGCCGCGCATCGGATCGCCCATGCGCTCGCACACCTGCGCGATCGCTTCGAGCGCGTCCACCATCCTCGGCGGCTTCTGGATCTCCATCGCTTTTTCATACATGGCGATCGCCTGCTCGAATTGTCCCGCGCGGGCGTACACGTCGCCCATGGACAGCCAGGTCATCCACTCATCCGGGTACTGTTCGCACATGCGGTTCCAATGCTGCATGGCAAGGTCCCGATTCCCTGCGAACCACTCGATATTGCCCTCGTAGAGCGGTACGCGGAAGGTCATTTCGTACGTTGCCATCTCCCTGACCGCTTCGCGCGCCTCGTCAAAGCGCTGGTCGTCGATCAGAAGATCCATCAGATACAGATATGCGCGGGACGCGTCCGGATGCGCATGGATATGCGCTTTCCAGAATTCGATCCCCCTGTGATGCGTCCAGCAGTACCAATCCGAAGCGCGGCCGCCCATCGCCCGATCCAGTTCGCCGTATGCGTCGCGATTATAGGGATCGCGGCGGATCGCCTCCTTTGCGGCAAGCTCAGCGCGTTCACTGCACTGCTTGGCAAGATGGTTCTCCATGTCGGCAAGCAATGCATAGGGCTTCGGGTTATCCGGCTCCTTCATGCCTTTCTCGATCAAAAAGCGCCGTTCGGTCTCGACCACGGCGGGATCGAAGACCTTGACGTCCCAGATCATGTTCTGGATGCGGTCCATGCGCGTGTCGTCGGAAAGCGCGAACAGCGCGTCGATCGTGACGCCGAAGTAGGCGGAGATCTCCGGCAGAAGGGAAATGTCCGGCAGCGTTTCGCCGCGTTCCCAGCGGCTGACCGCCTGTCCCGTGACGCCTAAGCTTTCGGCGACAGTTTCCTGTGTGAGCCCGCGCGCGGTGCGGAGCTCCTTGAATTGTTTTCCGAATTCCATTGTTCTTTCCTCCCGTTTGTTTCTGAGAAGAGGATAACAGAACGGCGCGCCTGTTTACAGCGCGCCGACAACGAATGAACTCAACCGTCTGTTGGATCAGCCGCCGATCATCACGGCGACGTTGCCGAGCAGAAGGAGCCGCAGCACGCCGATCAGCACGAGATGCGCGGGGTAATAGATGTAGAACAGCCACTTCATGCCCTTCCAAGTGCCGCGCTTGCCGTTATAGAGCCGCAGCAGCGGGATCGAAAGCGCCGTGCATAGCTGCAGAACGCCGTAGATCTTGTCAATGAAGAAGAAATAGACGAGCGCATACGCCGCCGTCCAGACCATCATCCAGATCATGCGCTTTGCAAAGCTTTCGCGCTTGCCCCAAAAGTACAGGATCGCCATGACCGCAATGCAGGACCAGTCGGAAGGAAAGCTGACCGCAAGGATCGGCACGAGCAGCAGGAACTTCAGCCACGTCTTGAGCCCGGAGTCAAACAGCCGGATCGTCAAAAGCCCCCAGAAAAGCGACCAGATCACGCTCGTCTGGTTGAAAAACTCGCCCTTGGAGAACGGCAGAAACGGGATCCCGAACGCGAAGCAGTAGGCAAAGTGCGATACGAACGCAAAGAGCAGCAGACGCAGGGCGTATTTTTTGAAATCGTGCGTATGCAGATAGCCTTCCGCAATAAAGAACCACATGATCGGCGCGGTGATGCGGCCGATCGCGTGCAGCGCCAGAAGCCACGGCATATGCTGATAGCCGGGGAACAGGATCCAGAGCACATGGTCGAGCGTCATCGCGGCGATCGCGATGAGCTTCAAAGCATTGCCGGTCAGGCCTTTACGCGTTTGCAGCTCCATAGAGGGATCCTCCTTTTGCACAGGATGCAGATCGGTATCGGATCTTAAAAGTCGTGTCGGAATCCGTCGTGGACGGTCGGGATGTCGGGCGACGGTACGTTCTCGCTGTAGCCGAACAGCAGCGCGTCGTTCCACGGCCGCTGGATATCGACTGTGCCGCGCTTATAGTGACGGTTCAGCGCTTCGCCCATGAAGACGATGCCGACCGAAGAGCCGCCGTCCATATTGTAGGCGACGGAACAGCCGTAATCAATGAACATCTGCGCGAAGTAATTGAGCGTGATGCTGTAGGAAAAATCTTCCTGTCTTCCTTCGGTCGCGATCGCGATCCAATGTCCGGGTTCGACCATACCGATGCCGCAGCGCGGGTTCACGTGATCGACGCGGGCGGTGCGTATGGTCTTGCTGATCTTACCGTTGTCCACAAGGATCGGGCCGAAACCGTAGGTATCGCGGATGCCGTGGTCCATCAGTATGCGCCGCGACGCGCTGCCGCGCACCAGAACGCTCATCTTCATATCGTCCTCGAGCACGAGCGTATCGGCCTGGTTCGCATTCCAAAAGAACTTGCCCTGTCGGATGAGACAGCCTTTTTTCTCCTTTTCGGCGCTGACCAGATTGTCTCCAGTAATGGCGAGGACCGCTTTTTCAAGCCGTGCGTAGATCCACGGCTGAACGTATTCGCGTATGCCGGAGCGATAGCTTGAATACTCCCGCATCCGGATATCGGCGACATAATAGACCAGGGGATGATTCTTTTCAATCGTCGTGTGGATCTCTCGAATATCGATCGAAAGCACGTTGTTCTTGTACCACCAATGCAGATTATCCCAGTCAAGCTCGTACTCTTCGCCGTCGCCGGACAGATAATACGCGTCCTCCGGGTTCGGAGTGGGCGTCGGTTCGGGCGTAGGCTCCGGCGTCGGTTCAGGCGTCGGTTCAGGCGTCGGTTCAGGCGTCGGCACAGGGGTCGACGCAGAGGTCGGCGCAGGAGTCGGCGCAATGATCTCGACCGTTTCGGACGCGTGGGAAGGCGTCGGCGCATCGGTAGGCTGCGGCGTCGGAGAAGGCGTGATCGGGGCTGCAGCGACCGAGTCGGCGTGCTCGTCCGAGATCACGGTCTCCGTACAGGCGATCATTTCGGTCAGCATCAGGACGGAAATCAGGACGCCTATGCAGAGCGGCAGCAGGGTCAGAAGCTTTGTCTTCGGCGCGTGCTTTTTCAGAAGGAGCAAAAGCACGAGCGCGCAGGCAACGCCGAGGATCGCCGGCAGCCACCAAAGAGGCGAACGGACGCGGACGGTCTTTACGATCGGTTCTGAGGGAACGGGATCGGACCCTTCGACAGGCGCGGTCATCGGCGATTCGGTCACGTCGATCTCGGCGACAGCAACAGGCGTTTCCGTAGGCGTGGGCGTGGGCTCGGGCGTCGGCTCGGGCGTAGGTTCCGGTGTAGGCTCCGGCGTCGGTTCGGGCGTCGGTTCGGGAGTCGGCTCGGGCGTCGGCTCGGGGGTAGGCGCAGGTTCCCGATAGTCCGGCAAAACGTCCGCGGAGAGATGCTCCAAAAGATCATCGCAGGCCGTGTCCGCGCCGACGGCGGATTTTTGCAGTGTGAACCGGACTTCGGTCGGCGCTTTTCTGCGGTAAACGCGCTCTTCCCGATAGTATTTCAGCAGATCGTTTGCAAGCGTATCCGCCGAAACGCCGTCATACGCATACAGCGGTACGTCCTGCGCAACCGAAGTCTCGCCCGATCCGCTGATCGTGTAAAACTTGCTGACCGTAAAGGTCTTGTACTTCGAAAGATAGTCGGAGCTTTTCGCGCGCGAGACGGCTTTTATAACCTGCCGCGCGATGAATCCGTCGACGTAGTTTTCGCCGGTGCTGTCCGGATCGAGGGTGATGACGATCGTGGGACACAGGGTGCGGATCAGGACGGTCAGGTCCTTGAGCATATCCGAATCCGAGGTGTTGAGCGCGGCGAGGGAAGACTTGTCGCTCTGCACGTTTGAACGTTTTGTGCCGGTGCCGAAACGCGGCGTCCGCCGGATTCCCATTTCCGAGAGGATCTGCATGCACTGATGCGAATGATAGCCGTCGACCGCCGTGAAATACACGACCTGCGCAGACAGCCCGTGTTCGCCGCACAGGATCGGCAGAACGCCGCCGAGCTTCATCAGCTCGTCGCCGGGCGTATTCAGGATCACGAGCACGTCGGTGTGCTCGCGCAGATCGGAAAACGGCGAAGCTTCGGTCTCCCGAATGGGATACCATTCACTGAGCACGAGCTGCTTCGACGTGCAGGTGATCGTCGCCTGTACAGCGCCTTCCGGGACCGGAATAAAGCTCACGCCCGCCATACTGCTGGCCCTCACGGAGGAAAGGACCTTGCGGTCGGCGCCGTGCATGACCAACGTATACGGCTGCTGGCTCTCATAAAGATCCAGATACAGATAACGCGCGTCGGACGGAATATCCATCACCGCGGTTTCGTTTCTGAAAAGCGAGACCGTCGTGAACGGATCGCCGTCGTACAGATGCGAAACATAGGATTCCGCTTCCTTCGGTATGGTATAGGTGCAGGGGATCGCGCTTTCCGCAGTCGGCAGATACCGGTCGGCAACCGATACGGCGGGGCACAGCAGGATAAGCGCAAGAATAAACAGGATCAGACGGACAAGACGTTTCATCTCAACAAACAGACCGCAAGGGGCTCCTTTTACCATAATTACAAACACTATATCATACCATGCGTGACAAGTCAATTTTCGTCTGCTTCTTCGGCGTCTTTTTTTTCGCTTTTTCGGGAAGCAAAGCGGAGTACGTTCCGCTTGCGTGCCCGTACGGAATGTGATACTATATCATTACATTGATATCGACGGAGGAAAGCACTATGCGGATCCTGATCAAAAACGGCACGGTCGTCCGATCGACGGGCAGAAAAAAAGCGGACGTTCTGACAGAGAACGGCAAGATCAAACGGATCGTGCCGAACATCGACGAAACGGCCGACCGCGTGATCGACGCGGCGGGATGTTTCCTCTTTGCGGGCTTCATCGACACGCACACGCATTTCGATCTCGATCTCGGCGTCACGGTCACGGCCGACGATTTCGAGTCCGGCACGAAGGCCGCGATCGTCGGCGGCACTACGACGGTACTGGATTTTGCGACGCAGGATCACGGCATGACGATGCACGACGCGCTCGGTCTGTGGCGCAAAAAAGCCGAGAAAAGCTCCTCGAACTACGGTTTCCATATGGCGGTGTCGGAATGGAACGACGCGCGAAAAGCCGAGGTCGACGATATGTTCCGGGCGGGGATCTCCTCGTTCAAGATGTATATGGTCTATGATGCAATGCGCGTGAACGACGGGCAGATCTACGACGCGCAGAAGTTTATCGGTTGTCGCGGCGGGATCATCGGCGTGCATTGCGAAAACTACGACGTTCTCGGGGCGCGGATCGCCGAGGAAAAGGTGAAGGGGCACCTGGACCCGACGGCGCATCCGGTCACACGGCCCCAGGCGGTCGAGGCGGAGGGCGTTGCACGGCTGATGCGCATCGCGGAGCTAAGCGGGTTTCCCGCGTGGGTGGTGCATCTGTCCACGGCGGAGGGTCTCGGGGAGGTCCGCGCGGCAAGAAAGCGCGGCGTCGAGGTCTATGCAGAGACCTGTCCGCAGTACATCACGCTCGACGTGTCGCGCTATGCCGATCCGGACGGGGCGAAGTTCGTGATGTCACCGCCGCTCCGCGAAGCAAGGGACCGCGCGGCGATCCTCGACGGCATGAAAAAGAAGGATATTGACTTCATCGGCACGGATCACTGCTCGTTTACGATGGCGCAGAAGGCGCTCGGGAAGGACGATTTTACAAAGATCCCGAACGGCGGCGCGGGCGTACAGAACCGCGCGGAGCTCGTCTATACCTATGCGGTGCAGGCCGGCGCGATCACGCTCGAGCAGATGGCGCTTTTGATGAGCGAGCGGGCGGCGCGGCTGTTCGGCATGTTCCCCGAAAAGGGCGTTCTCATGGTCGGATCCGACGCAGATATCGTGATCTTCGATCCGAACGATCCGCATACGATCTCGTGGAAAACGAATCTCCATGCCTGCGACAATTCGCCTTATGAGGGGATCGAGGTCAAAGGAAGAACGCGCGACGTCATCCTGAACGGCGAACTCATCGTGGAGAACGGAACGCTGATCAAACCGTACTGCGGTAGGTATGTCTTCCGCAGACCCGCCGAGAGGTACAGAAAATGAGGATCGCACTGGTACTGACGGCTGCCGGCAGCAGCAAGCGCTTCGGCAGCGACAAGCTTGCATATCCGATCGACGGAAAGCCGATGCTTCTGCATGCGCTGGAGCTTTACGACAGGCTTCGCGAGCGGTTCGTTTCGCGTACCGTCGTGCTGAAGTCCGGCGCCGGGGAGCGCCGCCTGGTCGCCGAGCGCATGGAATACCGCGTTGCGGAGAATCCGGATCCCGAGCGCGGGATCGCGTCGAGCGTTGCGATCGGCACGGAGGACGCGTTAAAAAGCGATCCGGACGGGATCCTCTATGCGGTGGGGGATCAGCCCTATGTGAGTGAAAAGACGGTCAACGCGCTGCTGGACGCTTTTTCGCAGGACCCGACGCGCATCACGGCGCCGACGGCAAACGGCAGACGCGGCAATCCTGTGCTGTTTCCGAAGGATCTGTTCCCGGAGCTTCTGAAGCTTTCCGGCGACGTCGGCGGCAGTCAGGTCATCGCAAGGTATCGCGACCGGCTCGCAACGATCGAGGTCCCGGCGGCGGAGCTGGACGACATCGACACGCGCGCCGCGCGTGAAACGAAATGGTACGTGCTGCACGGCAATATTCTGTCGGTGCCGAAGCTCGGCGAGCTCGAAGCCGTGAAGAACGGGTATATCGTACTGAACGCCGACGGCGTGATCGAGGGCGTATTCGAAACGCTGCCCGAGCGGTTCAAGAAGGGACAGCTCGCCGATTACGGCGACGCGCTGATCATGCAGTCTTTCTGCGACATGCATCTGCACGCGCCGCAGTACCCGATGCTCGGCATGGGTATGGACCTTCCGCTTCTGGATTGGCTCAAGACCTACACATTTCGCACCGAAGCGCGGTTCGCCGATTCGGATTACGCGCGGATGCACTATCGCGCGCTTGCGGAGCGGCTGATCGGCTACGGCACGACGCGGGTGTGCATGTTCTCTTCGATCCACGCGGACGCGACGTTGATCCTGATGGAGGAGCTTGAACGCGCGGGGATCTCGGGCTATGTCGGCAAGGTCAATATGGACCGGAACAGCTACGACTATTACTGCGAAACGACGGAGGAGAGCAAGCGAGAAACGCTGCGCTGGCTCGACGCGTGCGACCGGTTCACAAAGATCCGTCCGATGATCACGCCGCGGTTCACGCCGTCCTGCTCGAACGAGCTGATGGAATGGCTCGGCAGGATCGCAAACGAGCGCAGCCTTCCGGTGCAGTCGCATCTGTCCGAGAACACGAGCGAGATCGAATGGGTGCGCGAGCTGCATCCGGACTGTCGGCAATACTGGGAGACCTACGCAAAGTACGGGCTCTGGAAGAACGATACGCTGATGGCGCACTGCGTTTACAGCGACGAGCGCGAGCGTGAAGCGATCAAGGCGCACGGCGTCACCGTCGTGCACTGCGCAGACTCAAATACGAACATCGCGAGCGGTGTCGCGCCGGTCCGCACGATGCTCGACGAGGGCCTGAAGGTTGCGCTCGGCAGCGATATCGCGGGCGGCGCGCATCTTTCGATGCTGAACGTGATCCAGATGTCGATCCGCGCCTCCAAGATCAAGCGCATCGAAAGCGGCTGGAAAACGCCGTTCCTCTCCGTTGCGGAAGGCTTCTATCTCGGCACGACCGCGGGCGCAACGTATTTCGGCGCAAAGCCGGGGTTTCAGAAGGGCGACAAGCTGCACGCCGTGGTCATCGACGACCGAGAATATCCGGATAGCGACCGGCTGACGCTGCGCGAGCGGTTCGACCGCGCGGTCTATATCGCCGAGCCGAAGGACATCGTCGCGGTGTACGGTGAAGGAAAAAGGCTGAAATAATGCATGATTCAAACAGGAAATCACATCCTATCCGAAAAAGACGGGATGTGATTTTTTATGTGGACCGGAAGGATCCTTCTTCTGACTTTCCTGTTTCTGACCGCGGGCGGCTGGTTCGACGGTATTCTGACAAAACCGAAAAAAGCCACGATCCTTCTCGCGGTGCCGATCGTGCTCGGCCTGAGCGCTCTTCCGACGCTCAAAGAGCCTTCCGTGCGGCTTTGTTTCGCACCGTGCGCGCTTGCGCTGCTGGTCGCCGCGCTCTGTCCGACGGATCATCCGCTCGCCGCGCTGTTCGCCGCTTCGCTCGGCGGGCTGATCGGCTGGAAGCTTTGCGACGCGTTCCCGCTGTTTCCGGAGCCGGGGATCCTGATCGCGCTGCCGTCGGCGGCGCTTGCCGCGCTCTACTGCCGCGATGCAAATGCAAAGGCGCTCGCGATCGCCGCGGCGCCCTTCGGAATGCTGGTGTTTCAGATGATCGGAGATTATACGCTGTTCCAAAGTACGGTTTTGGAGCTCGGAAACGGCGATACGCTGTGCGCACAGTCAGCGGGATTGCTTTTTCTTCTGACGGGAGGGCTCGTTAGAAGCCGGTTCGGGGAGAGGATGCCCCTGCATGCGCCCGCATAACGCCGAGGCGATCAGGGCGGTCAGCGGGACCGCAAGGATCAGGCCGATGCTTCCGGAAATGCCGGTGATGACCTCGTGCGTGATATAGTCGCCGGACAGGATCGCTTTGAAATCCCAGTTGAAGAGACGGATCAAAAGCAGATTGACCAGCGCGCTGCCGGTAAATGCGAGGATCAGCGTGTTCGTCATCGTGCCGACCGCATCGCGGCCGATGTTCATGCCGCTTCTGAACAGCGCGGAAAAGCCCATGCCCGGATTGACCGTTTTAAGCTCGTTGACCGAGGACGAGATGCTCATCGCTACGTCCATGACCGCGCCGAGCGCGGAGATCACGACGCCGGAGACGAACAGCCCGCGGATATGGATCGGCGTGCCCTGATACTGCGCCTGCACGAGCGTGTCGGTCTCGGCAACGTTGTATTCGAGTCCATCCAGATGCGCGAGTCGGCTTGCGAGCATGGCGAAGAGCCCGGCGACGGTGAAGCCCGCGACGGTGCCGAGGATCGCCGAAAGCGATTTCAGGCTGACGCCGTCCAGCAAAAGGAAGCAGACTCCCGTGACGCCGACGCACAAGAGCAGCGTGGTCGGAATGGGGGACCATCCCTTTAGGATCGCGGGAACAAGGATGAACGCGACGCAGGCGAGCGTCAGCGCAAGGCCGAGGATCGAACGGAAACCGACGCCGCGGCCGACGATCAGCGTGACGATCAGAAAGACTGCGGTAAGACCGACGATGATCCAAAGACGGTTGTAATTCATAACGGAAACAGAGATCTTCGGCAAACCGTCGTCGCTCGCCGCGCGGCGGTCCGTGCGGATAAAGACGAGGTAATTTGTCCCGACCTCGGCGTGCTTGCTGAACAGCTTGCTCATGTGGTTCTCGATTTCAAGCTGCCTGCCCTTGTGTTCGCCGGTCGTGATCTCGATCCGAAGCCGCTGGCTGCCGACCCGGACGTTTTCCGTGTTCGGATCCTCGTGCGAATCGTCCGCGAGCACCTCGATCACCTTTGCGTACGCGTAGGATTCCGTGATGAGCGAATCCTCGGGGTCTGCGTAATCCGCCGGAAGTTCCCCGTTCTCAAACAGCAGACGGTTGCTGTCCGCGGCAAGCGCCAGATGCGCAAAATAGACCTGCGCCGCATCGTCGCGGTCCGGGTTTTGTTTGGCGGCGGGCTTTCGAAGCATGCAAGCTATGAGCACGCCTGCAACGATTGAGACGAGCACGATCAGCGCCGCGACCCAGCGCCTCGGTTTTTTCCATTCGCTTATCCGGTTTCGGAACCATTTCTTCATATTCGGTATTATAGCCGTTTCACACGCTTCCCGTCAAGAAAAAACGCCGTCCCGAAGGACGGCGCAGATCGTTATTTTTCGTAGACGCGCGGTACGCGGTCGGAGAAGGAGAGCAGGATCTCGTAGGAGATCGTATCGGCCTTGTCGGCAAGCTCGTCGGCGGTGATCTGTTCGTTGCCCTGCCGACCGATCAGAACGGCCTCGTCGCCGATCTTCACGTTCGGGACCTCGGACACGTCGACCATCATCTGGTCCATGCAGATCGTTCCGATCTGCGGGCAGCGAATACCGCCGATCAGCACATCCGCCTTGCCGGTGAGACAGCGCTTGTAGCCGTCGCCGTAGCCGACGGGCAGCGTTGCGACACGCGTGGGTCGGGAGGCGATAAACCGGAGACCGTAGCTGACGCCTTCGCCGGCGGGGATCGTCTTCAGATTGCTGATAAAGGTAACGAGCGACATCACCGGCATCAGCCCGCTGCCTGCCGAGCGCTTCGGGTCCGGATGATAGCCGTACAGCGCGATCCCGAAACGGACCATGTCGTACTGCAACTCCGGGAAATCGAGCGTTGCCGCGGAGTTTGCGGCGTGCACGATGGGATGATATCCGCGCGCATGGATCTGCTCGACGAACGCGTCGAAGCGCTTTGCCTGCAGATGCGTGAAGTCGGGATCGGCCTCGGATTTCGCGAAGTGCGTGAACACGCCGTCCATGGAGACGTGCGGACATTCGTCGAACGCGTCCAGAAGCTCGCTGAGCATCGCGTCGTCCGTGACGCCGATGCGGTGCATGCCGGTGTCCAGCTTGATGTGCACATGCGCGGTCTTGCCGGAGATCTTTGCCCAGCGTTCGAATGCACGGACCTGATCCGCGGTAAAGACGGCGGAGGTAAGGTCTTTGGCCACAACGGCGGGAACGTGATCGGGGTCGGTCACGCCGAGGATCAGGATCGGCAGGGTGACGCCGCTGTTTCTGAGACGCGCGCCTTCTTCGGGAATGGCGACGGCCAGCATGTCGACGAGACCGGACTGTTCGAGGTATTCGCCGACCGTGGTGATGCCGTGCCCGTATGCGTTGGCCTTGATGACGGCCATGAATTTCGTTTCGGGCTTCAGCCTGCGTTTGGCAAACCGGATATTCTTTAACAATGCGGGCAAATGAATGACCGCATGGGTACTGCGAAGCATTTTGATACCCCCTTTTTCCGCAGTAGATTCTACAAGAATGTGCCGAAAAAGTCAATTCTTTTGGCAGGATTTGACCGAAATTTTACCCGGACATATTATATCGAAAAAATATTAACAATTTGTTCAAAAACTATTGCATTTTCTATACCTTGGTGCTAAAATGGGATAGACAATACAAGATATAGGGGTTTCTATGGTCAGAATCATTGCGGGCGTCGCCCGCGGAAGGAAACTCGAAACGCTCGAGGGCCTTGAAACCCGGCCGACGCTGGACCGCGTCAAGGAGGCCGTTTTCGGGTCACTGCAGTTTCGGATCCCGTATGCGGAGGTTCTGGATCTGTTCGCGGGAAGCGGCAGTCTCGGGCTGGAGGCCGTAAGCCGCGGCGCAAAGCACGCCGTGCTGAATGACCGCAATCCGGATTGTATCGGGATCATCCGCAAAAACATCGAAACGCTCGGCTTTTCGGAGACCGCAAGAACGCTGAACCTCGATTACGAGGCTGCGATCGGACATCTCGCGCAGGAAGGCGCGTCGTTCGATCTGGCGTTTCTGGATCCGCCGTATCGGGAAGGGCTTTCCGAGAACGCGGTGCGGCTGCTCTTCGAAAAGCGGCTGATGAAGCTGGGCGGGACCGTGGTCCTGGAGCATGCGTCGGATCTTGTACCGCAGGACGCTCCGGGCGTTTACCGCGTGAAACGGACCAAGCGGTTCGGGAAATGCGGATATTCACTCATCGAGGAGGACAGGCAATGAAGATTGGCGTGTATCCGGGCAGCTTCGATCCGTTTACGGTCGGGCATCTCGACGTTTTACGGAACGCTGCCGGCCTGTTCGACACCGTATATGTCGCGGTGCTGAACAACAGCGCAAAGAAGCCGGTGTTCTCGGTTGAGGAGCGGTTGGAAATGCTGGAGCGGATGATCGCCGACGAAAGGCTTACAAACGTCAAGGCGGCTTCGTTCGGCGGGCTGCTCGTCGATTTTGCAAAGCAGATCGGCGCGCAGTACATCATCAGAGGGTTACGAGCGATCACGGATTTCGAATACGAATTCCAGATCGACGCCGTGAACCGGCACCTGAATCCGGAGATCCGGACGGTGTATTTCATGGCAAACCCCGCGCATTCGTTCCTTTCGAGTTCGAATGTGCGTGAAATCGGAGAAATGGGCGGATCCATCGAAGGATTGGTTCCGCAGTGCAATTATCATTATTTACGGGAAAGGTTGGCAAGGCAGAAATGAACGGCGTACAGACTATGAAGATCTTCAGCATCCTCTCGAAGATCGAACAATTGGTGGCGGACAGCCCGAAACCGAGATTCAGCAATGCAGGCAGCCGTCGCATCATCGACGAGGAAGAGCTGCTCGCGCTGCTTGATGATCTGAAGGCAACGATCCCCGAGGACATCAGAAGAGCCTCCGGCATCATCGCGGAAAAGGAGAACACGCTTCGCGATGCGAACGAGCAGGCGGATCAGATCGTCGCGGATGCGCAGAAGGAAGCGAACGAGCTGCATGATCAGGCGCAGGAGGCGGCGGAAAACGTCTACCGTCAGGCGGTCGCGGAATACGAGGGCCTCGTTTCCGAGAGCTCCGTCTATCAGGCTGCGGTGAAGCGCGCGGATGATCTTCGTCAGGCGGCGGAGGAGAACGCGGACTCCATCTGCAACGGTGCGCGTGCGTATGCAGACGACATCCTTGCGGACGTGCAGCGCTATCTCAACGATTATATGAAGATGATCAACGGCAACCGCGAGGAGCTGGACGTCCGTCCGAAGCCCGTGTCGCCGGAGCTTCGCGTGCCTGAACCCGATCCCGCGCCGATTTCCATGCCGGTGATCGAACCGGTCCGCCGTGCGGAGCCGGCGCGCCGTCAGGAACCGGTATCGAAGCTGAAGCGGTCCCCTGCGCCTGCACAGCGTCCCGCACCCGAGCCCGATTATGCGGACGAGGAAGAAGAGGAGAAGCCGAAGCCCCGTAAGAAAGGGTTCTTTGCCCGTATGCTCGGCATCGAGGAGGTCGACGAGGACGAGGACGATTACGACGACGAAGAGGAAGAGGAGCGTCCCGCGCCCAAGAAAAAGCGCCGCAGCATCTTCTCCTTCTCCGACGACGAGGAAGACGAAGAATAAGCCATTTAGCAGATATGATCCGGGGGAGTTGGTTTTCCCCCGGATTCTTTTTTTATGATTGCAGCAAAATCCACGTTTCATCCGTCTTATAGGTGAGTGATGAATCACGGACGATCCCGCAGGGGACATCGACGGGCGGGCGCCCGAACCCGGCGAAACCCGAATGGGACTTTGCGGAGAGAAAGGAGAACAGATGGAGAAACGAAACGAACAGGCGATACGGGATCGGGAAATCGTGCGGATCGTCGAGACCTATTCCGATATGCTGATGCGCATCGCGCTGAACCGTATGAACAGCATCGCGGAGGCGGAGGACGTCGTACAGACTACGTTTGAGCGCCTGATGAAACGGCAGCCGCGGTTTGAAACGCGCGAGCACGAAAAGGCTTGGCTGATCAAAACCGCGATCCGCATCTGCATCGACGAAGCGAGAAAGGCATCGCGTGCAAATGTGCCGCTTAAGGAAGAGATCGCCGCGGCGTATTCGGAGGAGAGCTATGAGCTTCTCGACACGGTCAGAAAACTTCCCGAAAAAGACCGCGACGCCGTGTATCTCTATTACTACGAGGAATACACGGTGGCCGAGATCGCAAAGATCCTCGGCGAGCGCGAGGGCACGACAAGATCCCGTTTGAGCAGGGCGAGACAAAAGCTCAAGGCAATCATGGAAGGAGAAGCGTATGAACAAGTTTTATAAAGGATATGACGATATCACCGCATCAGATGCATTCAAGGGCCGCATGGTGCGGACGCTGCAGAGTGAAATGGAAGAGGAAGCGCCGCGCAAAACGGTGCATCTGCCGATCAAACGGCGTACGTTTGCGATCCTGATCGCGGCGGCGATCACGGTGCTTGCGATCGGCACGGCGGCTGCGGCGACGATCATCGCCAGAAGAGACTATTCGCCGGCCGGGTACATGACGCAGAGCAAGGACGAACGCGAACAGAGCCAGAACGTCGTTCCCGACGTCGAGAACGCAATTGCGTCCGCAAAACCGGAAAGCGGCAAGAGCTCGGTCACCATGCTGCCTGAAATGAAAGACGCGACGGAGCTTAATGTATGGCGGCAGAAGATGGGTCAACCGGTCTATTCCGAGGGGGACTGGGGATGGATCCGCGAGATCCGACCCGAGATCGAGGAGGTGCTGGTCGACGGAACTGCGTTGGTGTTCAACGTTCGCCTCAACACCGATCACGGTATGTGCTTCGCATGGGGACACGAAGGTGAAGGTCAGCATCTCGATGCGCTTTGCGACGATGCGACAATCTCCTTTGAGAAGAACGGACAGCGGTTCGAGCAACTTATGTATGCAGGTACGGGGATCAATGCGGATTCCGTTTCCGAAGACGGCGCAACGCTGTACAGCGAGATCGAGCTTGACGATTTGTCTGAACCTCTTCCGACG
>JAEEGL016098573.1_pt1 | contig 15711 bp, 29 predicted proteins | sample 9134231 | NCBI WGS metagenome assembly JAEEGL01 (sample SAMN16246548, study PRJNA631951) | gut metagenome | biome: gut microbiome; feature: rumen; material: fiber-attached | host: Bos | place: Iran: Karaj | collected 2018-10
GTGCCTGCAGGCATTGCAAGCACGGCTTGCGTGCGCAATGACCCTGTTGCGAGCGTATCAAGCACCCACTGCGGATTCTTCGGCTCACCTTTTGCAGGAGTGAAACCATAGGTACGGCTCACAAATTCCCATTCGCCCACGAAATAGGAATTGTTGCCGTTAGTAATTTCTACAACCATCAGAGTTGTGGGGATTTCCTCACCGTCACTGTTTACGGTAGTCCATGGATAAAGAGAGAAACGACCCGTAGTTTCGTAGTCGCCGTTTGGAACGGCAGCCAACAACTGCGGAAATTCACGCTGTCTGCGGGCTGCGACATAGTCCTTCAATGCCTGAGCATCAGGTGCATAGGGCGTTAACTCAATGCCGTTGCACAAAACCTTTTCAGGCTCATCAGTTTCGGCAGCGTCGGTAGCGTCGGCAGCGTTGTTATTAACGGCAGCGGTTGCTGCATCATAGCGAGCTTGTAGCTCGGCAGTGTTGCCCGTTGTGGGCAGACCCATCTCACGAAGAGCGGTCTTCAATTCGTTGTAATTCATCTCGAAACGAATTTAAGTGAAACAATAGACAGAGGAGTTCCGCGCTCGCTTTGCGCCATACTCATGTCATAGACATATTACAGTTTTACTAATTGACTTATTTTTCCTACGTGTTGGGGTGGGGGCCCCAACCGTAGGTGCACCCATACCTCCACAATTTTTTCAAAAAAATTTTTTCTCAAAAAAAATTATAAAAAATTTTTCAAAAAAATTTCGTAAAAAATTAAAAATTTTTCACGCTTAAGTATAGTTACATAAGTATAGTATTAAGTATAGTTAGTGTTCATTTAAGATTTTAATTTGTTCATTTAAGATTTTGAATTTGATTATTTAAGATTTCAATATGTTCATTTAAGATTTTAACATTTTTTAATATGTTCAAATTTTGATTATTATTTGTTCATTGATAAATTTAGACTATGGAAAATGAAGAAAAAAGACATATTCAATTACCTTCGACTGAAGGAATTAATGATTTAACTCCACAAGATCAATTAGTATATCTTGGTCTTAGATCTTATATGAATAAAAATACTTTGCAGGCATTTCCATCTCAAGAATCTGTATCTCAAAGAATTGGATGTTGTAGAAATACCCTAAGGAAATGTATTAAAAATTTAGTAGATAAAGATTATATAAAAATAGTTGGAAAACAAGGTAGAAATAAAATATATCAATTTAATAAGTTAAAACAATTCGAACCTTTCTCTTATGAATTTTTAGAGGATAGAAATATTACATTTACACAAAGAGCTTTATTAGCATCATCACAACAATATATGAAAGAAAAAGAAACTGGAAAAGGCATAATAAAATATTCTAAAATGGAATTAGCAGAATTAATAAATATGCCATATCCAACCTTAGTAAAAGCTACTAGAGAATTGGCAAATAAAGATATTATTAATACAAAGAAACTTCCATCTGGAAAACAACAAATGGAGTTTGCTTTAGAAAAATATCATCAAGGAATTGTAAAAGTATTAATGAATCATGAACAAAGAATTGAAAATACTGAAGACAAAGTTTCTATATTAGAAAATACTGTAAAACAACTTCAAGAAGAAATAGAAAAACTTAAGAACGTAAAAAATGATAATTCAATAACACTTTAACATTTTTTAAATTTGATATACAATTATTAAATCATACTTTAGATACATGATGAATTTTGAAAATGAATTAGCTGAATTGTCGAAATATATTTTCGACTTAAATGAAATGCACGAAGAATATACTGTAAATGGTGAATCTTTAAGCATAGATGGTTAGAAACAAGATGAAGATACTTATGTTATAACTATTAAAAGAAAGGAGAATACTAAGAAAAAGGATTTCGAATCTTGGTGCAACGAGCTTGATGATGAAATGTTTCAACTTGCTTTTGAAAAACTTCAGAATAAATATAAAGACGTTGCTTCCATTTATGATTCAGATAATTGGGAAGACTTAGTAGATGACTTTAAAAAAATAGTTGCTGAAATTAAAGATTACAAGATTCAATCTTTAATAAAGGAAATTAACAGATTAAAGGCTCTTAATTGAGCCTTTTTTATGCAGATATAGCACAATGGTTAGTGCTCTAGCCCTCCAAGCTAGAGATGCCAGTTCGATTCTGGTTATCTGCTCATTTATTGGCCTATGGTGTAATGGTAGTCACAGGGGACTCTAAATCCCTTAGTCTGGGTTCGAACCCTAGTGGGCCAACAACATAGGGAAGTGGCCTAATAGGTTAAGGTACTACATTTGGGATGTAGTGAGTGAGAGTTCGAGTCTCTTCTTCCCTACTTATGGAAACAACTTTTAAATATAACGGGAAAATAATAACTACTCCCAATTTAGAAAAGAAATTAAAAAGAATGAAAATTTCTATAGATGATATAGAAATAATAGATAATCCTATTAAAAAGAAGGAAGTTGATTCTGGAATAGAAGATTATATGTTAAATAAAAAACAAATGGTTGTTCGTTCTACACAAGATGATATAAGAAGAATTGTTTATGTAGATAGTCCTATTCCAACAATATTTGAATTATTTAAAAATCAAATTTGGAATCCAGAAACTAAAACTGGAATAAAATATTTAACTAAAGATTTTTTAATGACAATGTATTATGAAGAATAAAATAATTTGCTAGCTTTATGAAACTAGTATTAAAATGTTAGAATGTATAGAACAATTATCAAGTGATATGTTAGATGAACAAGAATACTTAAATTGGAAAGATGAATTAAATAGATTGTCAATAGATGTTGATAGATAAAATAAAACCCTGGCTCATTAATTTGAGTCAGGGTTTTTTGTTATACTGTTATTTCTGTGTCAGCCGCAGCCCTTACAACCGTCCTGTTGGTTTGGTTTCTAGCGTTGATGGTGATTGTCTTAGCTGGGCTGGTACTGTGTACACCAAGGGCTACTAATACATTTCTACATTTATTTGAACTTGATGTCGTCTGGTAACAAGTAAGATTAATATACCTATTGCCATTTTCGAAAATAATGTTTTCAAAATAGGACTATAGTGTATTATGTTCACAATTATTTCCGAAGGTATTGCTATTGCAACGATTCCCGAACGTGTTGTTGGTGCAACGATTCCCGAACGTGTTGTTGGTGCAACTATTCCCGAAGGTATTATGTGTGCAAAAATTCTCGAACTTGTTACCACAACAAGTATTCCCGAACACGTTGCCTTGGAAACTATTTCCGAACGTATTGTCCTAACAATTACTACCAAATGTATTGTTACTACAATGATTCCCAAAAATGTTGCCGCCGCAATTACCCTCGAACGTATTGTTTTTACAACCATGTCCGAATGTATTGCTATAACAATCACTCCCAAATGTGTTGTCGTTGCAATCATTTGAAAATATATTTGAAAAACAAGAATAGTATTCACTATCGGCAACATTATAAGTATTAAAAAATACTATATTATTTAGATATATTAGAAGATTCCCAGAATCTTGTCCAATACCGTTTATACCCTTCTTAGTTTTAATAATATTTCCAAAACATGAACATTCTTCTGTATCGTAAATTATTCCGTCGCAGTTTTTGAGACTGGCATCTCCCAATTGCAAATCATCTGGTTCATAACAACTAAATGTGTAGAACCATTCTTCCTCGCAATTTCCAAAAATATTTTGGCTAATATCTTGATGTTGATGTTCATCTCGCCAATCCTGTCCTCTTAAAAACATAATATTCTTGAAATCATACGGGCATTCATTATCCCACTCATCCTTCATGTAATAGATAACGCCCTTACCATTTGTGGGGTCAGCCCATGCAAAACGGTTGGTATCGTTATCAAGGCAATACTTTAACTCCCACGCACTAAGGTTGGCGTTTTGAAAGTATGTATCACCTTCATGTTCAATTGCAAAAGCATTTTCGTTCAGCGTTCTTGGGTCGTCGGCGTGTACGATGATGTCAAAGTGATGACCTGCGCTTTGCGTACCTTCCTATGTGGTTGTACATTGATAATCGGTGATCCTGTAATGACAGCCAGGAGAAAGATTACTATTATCTCTAAGATTCTTTAACTCGGAATAAGTTATCTTCTTTATTTCTCCAGATCCTTTAGCTTTAACCTAAGTATCTTTTCCTCCTATGTACCAGTTACCATTCTATCCAATATTTGGAGTCAGACCATCTCTTCCTTTTGGACCAGGATTACCTTTCGGACCTTGTAATGATATATTAGTTCTATAATATTCTCTACCATTATGTTTGTAAACATATCCGTCATCTCCAACATAATCCATATAAAGTTCTAATACATCATCCTCCTACTTGGATTCTGCTGGTTTATTTGAATCTTTTAATTTTAATACGTTTTTCATATATTATATGTTATTTAATTTATTATCTCTTCAGGATGTTCCTCCTCCCACTGCTGCTTCTGTTCATCGCTCCATTCGGTGAAGAGGTCAGCAAGATTACCATATCCTGCCACCTCTTTCACGAAGATTCTTCCTTCAGCCTCTGTAAGCTGTGACTGAGTAAGCCACATGCCTTCACTTGCTTTCCTTTTGTTCATATTTCATTTCCTTTCCTTTTAGTTTAAGTGGCTGATGCCAACGAAACATTAGTATGAGCTTGCAATGCTGCCTGTACATCACTGTCTGCTATCGCCCTTGCATAGGCTGTGGGGTGAAGGGTGATGGTGATGGTGTTAGTCTGTGATTTGTTAATCATATAGAGGATGGATGCAACCGAAAGACGAGGGCTATATGATAAATCTACTGATATTTTAAGTTTGTTCAACCTAATTTCTTCAAGACTAAAACAATTAAAGAAAGCATTAAAAACTGACCCTGCTACTGTAAGTGAGTTTGTATTAATAATACCTACCACTTCTTTGAGATACCAACAATTATAAAAAGCATAATGTATGCTCGTTATAGCTGCAAAGTTTGCAAAATTATCTTCCGTATTATCAGACCTAAGACTTAGAATTGAAAGATTTGTATCATTACTTGCTAATCCAACCATATTTATGGAAATTGTACCCGTATTCCCGTACCGGCCAAACGAAGGTGCATAAAATAAAGTAAAATTAGTCCGCAATTTATTATTTGAAATCGCATAAACACAATCAGCAATATTCTTCGGTCTTTTATAATCATATATCACCTTCATCTCCTCATAGCTAATATCCACCAAACCATTCAGCTCAAAGTACCCACTCTGTTCATTGAACACAGCACCTGCACTTTCATACAAGTCAATGTTAGCCTGTGGAATCCACCCATATTGAAGATTGCTCATAGTATAGTCATACCCACCATCACTTGCCTGATTCCATGTCTGGGTCTGACTGACTACGCCCCACTTAGCCGTTTCTTGATGTACATAATCCGCTACTGCCTTGGTAGAGGGGTAGTAAGAATTGGATGACTCATTACCTGTAATAGCAGTTTTCTTGTAGGTAGACCTTTCTAATTGGAAGTTAGCACTCGCCCAATTGTTGGTAGCTCTATCAACTCTTACAAAATATAGTATGGCATCATTTGCTTCGTAAAAATCTATAGTAGTGTCACTTATTATTGTAAGCCTATAAACTTTATTGTTTGTATAAACAAGGCAATCTTTTCCATTTTGATGTGCTTGTATAATCTCCTGTGCAGTAGTTGTACCATACGTTGCCCAGAACACCTCCTTCTCATTCATCTTGTCTTTCACTCCTTGTGAAAGGTCACTCTCAGGGATGCCTCCTACAGGAACTTGATATGCAACATTTTCTATATCAGTCAGCCTGTTGTTAATATTTGTAGCAAAATCTGCATCATCACCAATTGCGTTTGCTAACTCTTTTAAAGTATTTAATACTTCAGGCGCATTATCTATTAAATCATCTAAATCCTTTTTAGTTGCATATAATGATGTATCTAATGCAGCTTTTACAAATGTGTCAGTGTCTCCTATGAACCAATTACCATTTTCTCCTATTCTAGGTATTAATCCGTCTTTACCTTTAATTCCAGGCTACCCTTTTGGTCCTTGTAAAAATATTCCTGTTTTGTAATATTTCTCACCGTTATGTTTATATACATAGCCATCTTCGCCTATATAATCTAAATGATATTTTTCTTCTTCCTCTTCTTTCTTTTTAGGAAGTTTACTTGTTAGTACATTTCTCATAATTTATTTTATTTTAAATTTATACTGGACCAGTCCATAATCTAATTGCTCCATTCTTATAATAATATACAGGATGATTTAACATTAATTCTATTGTAGTAGCACTTGTAGCATTTCCCAAAAATATATAAATCTTTCCATCATCTGTAGTTGGAAGTGATTGTACAATTGGAATGTCAGTATTATTAGCAATTATTGCACTTCCATCTGTTTGTGGAGTACATTTTAAATAAACAGGAGCATTATCTGTAAGAGTTAGTGCGGCACCAGTCCAATTAAAACTATATCCTAATGTCATATTTATTTGTTGATATAAAGCCCCTGTAGAAGGTGTAGTACCAGAAGACGTGTTACTTGAACTATTATAATATAATATTGTTCCGAATGGATTAATTTTAGTAGTAGTTGGTGTTTTTGTAGATGTTGCTAACGTACTATTAGTTGTATTTGCAGGAACATATTTACTACCATCAGCTGATGTAAATAATAATCTTCTAGTTCGTATAATAGCACTTGCTGGTAAAGATTGACTATTAGTTCTTATTTGATATGCCCTATAATCAGTGTCATTTTCAAAATATCCAGTAACCATATCCCAACAACCATCGCTTATTCTGGTAGAATTATATACAAATAAATAAGAAGATCCATTTGTAAAAGCATCTATCGACCTGTTTCCAGATTTTGAGTTATATACTGGTTTAGCTCCAAGATTATTAATATTAATAGTATATCCTGATTCACTATCTATAACTCCATTTTGTAGACACACACATACTCCATCTCTAAGTTCTGTAATTCCATCAATAGTAGCAGTAAATGCTGTAGCTGTACTAGTACTATTAACTTGACCAAATGGAATACTTACTGTTTTATTAGCTGGACCACCAGCACTTTGAGAGCCAGCATAATTACTAGAATCTACAGAACCATCCGCTTTAAGGAACTATGAAGATGTACCTCCAGATTTAATAAAACTCCCAAATGTAAAAATATTACCATTCTCATATAACGTAGCATTATTTAATCCTACATTTCCATTTAAAGCTATATCCCCATTAACATTAAGATCTCCATTATTAACAGAAACATCACCACTACTAACAGTAATTCCTCCTGTAAATGTTGGAGATGCTTTTCTTGCAAAGTAAGTACCTATTTTATTCCATAATTTTGTAAATACATTATTCCAACTTACATATACGTATGAACCTCCTACTTGTGGCATAAATTATTTTTTTAAATATTATTAATTAAAAGTATCTATTAAATCTAATAAACTTATAACTGGATTAACACTTGATATTAATCTCCAAGTTTTTGAACTATATATATTTTCTTCTAGTGCAAGAATATATTGTCCAGCCTTTAATTTACTTTCTGGAACAACAACATATACATTACCATATATTGGATTTTGTTTATTTTCTACATCTATTGTAATTTTATATATTATTGATTCTTCAACGGAATTATTTATAGTGAAGTTTATTTTTAATTGTAATCCTGAATGTGCGGGTATGGTTATATCAGTAGAAAGATCCATAATTAATGTTGGAACATAATGTCCATCTACATATTTATTAAAGAAATCATCAATATCAGATTGCGAATCTACACTAAATTCTACTTCAATCATTGGATTAATTTGTAAATTGTGTAAATTGTCTGAAGAAATATTTCCAACCCCGTAAAATACATTTCCTACACCAGATGTATCTTTTTTAGTGGCATATGTTTCTAAAATATTATTACCACCACTATCATATATTGCAGCTTGTGCTGTTCCAGCATTAACTGCATATCCTGCTTCATCTGCATACTCTGGAACACCTACATCTTTTATTACATATAATGCAGTTGCATCATATCTATAAGTAGTTCCATTTTTAGTTATAGTACCTGCATTTAATAATGTACTATAATCTTGTTCATTTATATAAATTACTTTACTTAAACTCATAATATAAAAATCGGAGAACAATTGGCCACTGGACCTATGCCACTAAATTAATTATTTATAATTATTTTCGTTGTATTTGAATATATTCTAGTTCTACCGCTATATCTTGAATCAGGTCCTCCATATCTAAAAGTACCTCTTACAATAGCGTACACATCTATAGCTCCAGCTTCTAATAAATGTGATTGTGTAGAAGTTAAACATTCTGTAATGTCAAATCTATAAGTTTGTCCTTCTACTAAATTATTATAAGGTTGAGAAATAGAAGATATAAATTTATGTTGATGAATTTTTCTATTTTTATTTCCATGTTCATTAGATGTTTTAAGAGTTTCTACTGTTAACCATAAATGTGCTTTATAAAAACTTTGTGTATCACCAGAAAGTGAAAAATAATTTGCACCTTTTTTAGCAAATTCATTTTTTAAATCACTCCATTGTGGTAATTTTAATATAGTCAAATATACATAATTTTCATCATAAGTTAATTTAATAGGGAATGGAAAACTTTGTCCAATCCCTACTTTATCTATACCTTGTTTATATTCACTCATGTTAAATCAATAATTTCAATTTCTTTTGAATAAGTATTACTATCAACACTACCATCTGCTTTAAGGAATTGTGATGAAGTACCATTTCGCTTAATAAAGCTACCAGCTTTAATTGCTCCCGTACTAGGATTATAAGTTAATCCTGTATTAGAATTATCATTTGTGTATCTGATTGTGGTATTAGCACCATCTGCTGAAAAAGGAATTGTTCTGTCACTATTTGTCCAACTAGAACCAGTATTAAAGTTTAATCCGTTTGAAAACGTTTTTACTCCTGATATTGTCTAAGCACTAGTTATATCTACATAATCTAATAAACTATTATTCAAGTCATTTAAAGTTGCTACTGCGGAAAAACTTATACCACATAAATAAAATGTATTTTCTACTTTTGAATAATTAATTAGATGTAATAGTCTAACAAAAGCTGTTCCTGCTCTAAATTTTGATGGATCAAATATATATGATTTTTCTGTCCACTAATTAGCTGTAGGAGTATATATATTTCCGTATACATAAGTACCTCCGTTACTAGCAGACTAAGATACTTGTGTTCCTGCAGGAAATGTTCCGTGATTCCAAGCTGCTTTAAGAGTTATAGTATTATTTACAAAATCGAAAGCTGCAGAATTATCCCACAAACTTCCCCATGTATATCTACTATATGTTTCTGGAGGATATTGATAACCTCCACTATTTTTATAATTCCAAAAAATAATTCCAGCGTTACTTCCACCTAAACTAGCATTCCATGCACTTAAATCATTAAAATATACAACCGTATCACCATCTTTTAATTCACTTCTTAATGTTGTTAAAGTTCCAGTCTAATAGCCTACATGCATGCCATCTATTGAATATTTGTCAATATCATGGCACACTAATCCGTCATATGTTAATGTAGTTCCACTATTTTTTACAAAATAATGTAACTTATATGACTAGCTTATATCAACAGGAATATATTCACTACTTTGAGAACTTGAGTTAGTTGTTGAAGTTTTTGTAAAGCTTCCACCTCCAACAAATGTATCAATGGTATTTAAAGTTAAACTTGTAAAATTATAATTAGTACCTAGAGAAGCAAATCCGTTTGTTACAAGATTCTCGCCTCTTGACACTATATAATTTGCGACACCCTTATTTTGTACAAGATTATCAGAGGAGCTTGATACTGCATCATCTATTAATTTTAAACTTCCGTCTCCTAATACTACTTTACTACTCGTACCACCACTTGTTATAAACTTAGCAGCAGTTAAATTTCCAGATTTTGTCTAAGCTGTAGCACTTGTATTTATATAAGTATTACTATCAACAGAACCGTCGGCTTTCAAAAACTAAGAAGATGTACCGCCAGTCTTCTTTATACTGCTTGCTTCAAGACTATTTGCAAAAGTTATTCCAGAACTTGTTAATGTAGCTTTAGCAACAGCTGCAGAAGAAGATGCCTTTAAACCAACTATTAAATTACCACTAGAATTGGTATTTATATGCCAATCATTATATGTATCTGTATTACTACCTCTTCTAAATTCTATCTTAGGAGTAGCAGCTCCACTACCACTATTCTTAAGTATAATATCTCCAGGAGTTGTTATTACATTATCATCATCTATAATGATATTACTATTCTAAACATTTCCATCGGTACCATCGAATCTTACTACAGCATTATCTGTAGAAGTTATTCTTTTTACCGCATAACTCTTTATTTTATTCCAAAAATAAGATAATCCGCTTAAGTCTAAATATTTATTCATAATCAACTAACTGGAATAGAAGTATCATTTGTAACTGTATTTATTTCAGTATTAGTAATAGCAGTAACTCCACTATCATAAATACGTACATATTGTGTACCACCCCATCTAAATTCTGAGTTTTCAGAAATTTCACTCCACGCTTGAGTATAAGTGGCATGTTCTCCAGGTCTGAGATGTACACCAACCATAATATATATTACACCCTTCTGTCTAATCCCATTATTCTCCTCGTCTATAGTCATATAATCGGTAGCACCCTCACCAGTCTTAACAAGGAAACTATCAGCACTCATAGGCTCTTTTGTAGCATCTCCATATACTTCTACTACATCATCTACATAACTTGGCAAATACTAAGAATCTATTTTTTTGCTTGGATCCAATGGACATACTCCATTAGCTTGACCTTTTTCATCAGCGGTTACACAAGTAACCCAATCACCTATACGAGCTAACATTTTTTTATTTGCATTTGTATCAACATAATCGCCTGCACCAGAAATTGAAGCAAATGTAAGAGATGATTTTGAAATTTTTCCAACATCCTAACTATCATTATCAGTAATAATAAGACTATCTCCAGGTCCAATATTAACATTACTACTTGTTATAGTACCATTATTGTTAATATTACCATGAGTATGATTAGAATTAGCTTTACTAGTATCTGATGGGTGAATATGATCTGCTCTAGCTACTGTAGATAAACTACCCACTGAAGCGGTGCCATTCATTTTAATATTTGAAGTAGTAGTTTCAAAGTTTTTATTAAAAGCTGTATTCTAATTACTAGCTTGCAAAGTTCCTCCAGTAGTTGTAGTAATTACTTTATTTGCAGCAGTTCCTATCTTACCATCATTTGTAATATTACCATGAGTATGAGAAGCAGGAGTCATTTCTGTTGGAAAGTCCGTTATATCATCTACGGAATGAGTATGATCCTTTTCAGCTTTTGTTCCATCCTCTACAAGTTGATAGTAAGTACCATCATATACAAATGTATATATTCTATTACCCCAAAGTGGTATATTACCAGATAAAGTATTTCCATGATAATAAACATCTTTAGCAGTTGTTGAATTTATAGCAAGTTTAATAGTTGTTGTAGCTAAGCTTGACGGTTCACTTGCTGTAAATTTTATATGAATACATGCTCCAGTTTCTAAACGAAAACCAGAAGCAGTAACAGCTTTACTTGCTGTATTACCACTAGTACTACACGTACCATATAAAACTGATTTAATTGTAAATTTATCATTAGAAGCATCAGGAGTAAGTACTATATTATTACCAGCTACTATTGTTAATGTATCAGTTTTCTAATCAGAAACAATATCAGTGCTATCAATTTTAACAGTACTAAAGGTATTCTGATTAACTTCGGCTCCAGCCTAAATACCACTTAATTTTGATTTATCTGTAGCTGTGAAATGTTTATTGGTAGTTCCTTCTGATATATCATCTAAATTAGGAGGAGTTGATTCTAAAGCCCATTTATTTATAGTTAAAGTTTTATCACCAACATGTACTGTTCTACTTACAATATTATTATTATTATCTTCATCATAAGTAATATAAACATATTCACTAACCCATTTTTTAATTTTTCCCCAAAAATGTCTTAATCCTTCGTAATCTAAATATTTTGTCATAATGTAATAGTTTTAGTTTTATATATATTCACAAGCTTCATCTATTTCAGTATTAGTCATTGGAATATCATCATCTCCTTCAATAATTAAATTCTATACTTCTTCTTTAGTTGCATATATTGAAGCATCTAATTCCGCTTTGACTCCTGTATCTACATCACCTATAAACCAGTTACCATTATCACCAATATATGGAGTTTCTCCATCTTTTCCGTTAAGTCCATCTTTTCCGTTAAGTCCTGAATTAGTGTTAACAGTTCCTTCTGATTTTCCGCTTATGGATAGGTCAGTTCTTATGTATTTTTCTTTTTGTATATTATATCTGTAAACATATCCATCATCACCTATGTAGTCAAGGTGCTACGGTTGAGTATTGGTTGTTTCTTCATGAACTCGGTCTTTTAATATTACTTTCATATGCTTCTTTTTCAAAGGATATGTTTCTATAAGCTAATTTAGAATTTTTATATTTAATTAAATTAAATAAATATTCAATTAAATACCAAATATAAAATCCTATATACCATAGCTTTTTCATCTATTTAGTATGAATTAATTCATGCTAAATATCTTTTTCGGACAATTCATATCTTGTAAAAATTATTCCGAATAGGTTAATTGCTTTAAATCCTTTAAAAGGAATAATCTTATTTTTAATTATTTTCATACAATTTAGATTTTAATTTTATTTGTCCACCTAAACGATGTTTCCATTTACGAGCATTTGCTGCAAAAGTAGCCTTCTTTCTAATAGCAGGATTAGAACTATTCTTACCACGCTAAATACATTCATTTGTTACATTTCCTCCGCACCATCTTGTAAACGAACCTCGATTCTTCTTTTTGATATGAATTTTATTTCCATTTTTTAAAAATATTATCATGAAATTACATTTAAAATTTACTTTTATGGATTTCTGAATTATCTCTTTAATTTTTATTTTCATCTTTTTTGATTTTTACTAAGATATTAATATTTTAGGTTAAATACAAATATTTTTTATTTATTAACAAAATATAGATGATTTTAAATTATATTAAAAATTTTTGGAAATTATTGAGTCGAATATCGCCTGATAATAGGAATATAATTATTTTTATATTATTAGGATATATAATGTACTCATAGATAAATTAGTCTACTCATGATATGATTAATAACCTTATAGAAAAGAATATTAACTCAGAGAAAAAAGCTGAACAATATACCAAAGATACTGCAAATCAAATCAATCAATGGGTAAGACTTATACAATAGAAAGATTGGAGAGTATCTAATGTATTATTGTTAAGTTATCATAATAATACTTAGAGCTTGTAGGGATATAAATATTTGTATTTATCATGCTTGGCGGAAGCACCAAGATCATTAGATACACCATTATTAAAGCAATAGTGGAATAATATAGATTATATATATTACGCAGATGAATTAACAAAAATACATAATCAATAGTTTGTAATGATACAAGATAGTGTTTAGATGAAAGTAGCGTTACCTAAAATGTTTCACTTAATAAAAACATCTAATCCTAAATCTGTAGCATTTTTTGCTTTAGAAAAACATGATAGACCTATTGGGATGATCATTATTTTCTATAGTGAAGTATTTGATTACACACCAAAAGATATAACTTCTATAACTAAAATTACTTCTGAATTAGTAGATTTATTAGATTATGAAAATGCAATATGATAAGGTAAATGGAGATGTAGGTTTTATTGAAGAAACTCACACTTATAAAAACCTAAAAAATGATAATATTCAATATGTTTCTGTAACTACATTAATAGGTAAGTATGAAATTCCTTTTGATAAAGAGTTTGTGAGTAAATACAAAGCATTAGAAAGATTAATTCCAACAGATGTATGGAAAAAAGAAAAAGGTGCTATTTGGAAAAATCATAATATTCCTAAAGACTTCTTAGAAGTATATGATATTTCAGAATCTGAATTAAATAAAGTACAACAAGATATTTTAGATGAATGGCAACGAATAAATAAAGAATCCTGTGAAAGAGGAACTAAAATACATTCACAATTAGAAAATTCTTTTTATGATGCTGGAAAAAATATTACATTAAAAAAATTTGGAATAGGTGGTAAATTTGAATGTAAAAAGAATTATAATGAATTAGATTTAGAATATGGTGTTTATCCAGAATATTTAATTTATTATGATAATGATAAACTAGATTTACATATTGCTGGACAAATTGATTTAATAGTAAAGAATAGTTATGAGATAACATTAATAGACCATAAAAGTAACCGTAAAATTGATACTAAAAGTTTTTATGATTCAAGTATACGTTCTAATAAAAAAATGAAGTATCCTTTAACTAATTTAGATGATTGTAATTTTAATCACTACCAATTACAATTATCTCTATATGCTTTTATGTTACAAAAAATTAATTCAAATTTTATAATTAAAGATTTGATAATTAATCATTATGATCATGATAATAAAAATACAATATATCATTGTACTTACTTAAAAGAAGAAGTTAAGAAAATGTTGGCACATTTTGCTAAACAACAGAAACTAGAAAAACAAAAAAAGAAATATGAGAGAATAGAATATTGATGAGCGATTAGCTATATGTAATAGATGTCCAATATATAATAATGGAAGATGTAATTCTAATTTATGGATAAATCCTGATACAGATGAAGTTAGTACATATTCAAAACCAGGATATGTAAGAGGTTGTAACTGTCTTATGAGAGTTAAAGCATCCAATATAAATAATCATTGTGTAGCAGGAAAATGGTAAAAATACTAAAGAAGATTAAAAATATAATTGTTGGTAACTGGAGAAATCTAAGAGGTTATACATCAGATGAACAAATAAGAAGATTAAAGATATGTAAGTCTTGCGAACATAATATTAAGTGTATGGGAGTAAGAGTATGTGGGCAATGTGGTTGTGTTTTAAAATCAAAAGCAAGCATTCCCGAAGAAAAATGTTTAATGAATAAATGGTAATATGATTGAGAACAATAAACCGTTAATGACTGAAAAAGAAAAGATTGCCAATATGATTGGTAGTGGTGAAGGATTAATCTTAGATATGAGTGGAACAACAGCTGAAGATGTTGCAAGAGAAAAAGAAATTAAAGAATATAATAAACAAGTTGATATGTATGTTGAAAAATTCAATGAACATACTAAGAAACTTGAAAACTATACTAAAGAAATTGCAGAACGAGCTGATAAAATAGATATTATGCCGTTAGGTAATTATGTATTAGTGAAACCTTTTGCACAAAATCCTTTTCAAAGAATCGTAAGAGATAAATCTGGATTAATTACAGATTTAGGAGGAATGGCTCCGATTTATACAAATACTGATTCTGGTGAAATTGAGGAAGAAGAAGCATATATTATTGTAGGAGTAATTCAAGAAACTGGTCCTGAATGTAAATACTTGGAACCAAATGATACTATCATGTATGCTAAACCAACAGCTATTCAAGTTCCATTTTATAAACAAGGATTATATCGAGTATGTGAAAATAATGTAATTACGGTTATTAATGAAGGATTGGTTGAAAGATTTAATAAGATTAAGAATA
>JAEEGL010565986.1_pt1 | contig 15710 bp, 15 predicted proteins | sample 9134231 | NCBI WGS metagenome assembly JAEEGL01 (sample SAMN16246548, study PRJNA631951) | gut metagenome | biome: gut microbiome; feature: rumen; material: fiber-attached | host: Bos | place: Iran: Karaj | collected 2018-10
AAGCCGGCAGGCGTTTGATCTTTATGGCCCAGCAATTCCGCCGAACTGTCGTTCAAGGCATTGAAGGATGGTGGGCTGAAGGAGAAGATCCTTCAGACTGTCTACGAAAGTAGGAGTGCTATCGGTTGGATATGAGATACTTGTATGCCGGCGGATAGGATTCTGCCGGCATTTTTAACAGGAGGATCTTCACATGATTGGAGGAGTACCGATCAGCCAGCTTGCACAGCAGTACGGAACACCGCTGTATGTGTATGACGAACAGTATCTGCGGGATATGCTTGGAACCTACCAGCGGGAATTCCGGAGTGCGGAATTTGAAACCGGAGTGCTGTATGCCTCCAAGGCATTCAGCTGTAAGGCGATCATCCGGCTGATTGAAGAATACGGATTCTGCTTGGATGTGGTCTCGGACGGAGAACTTGTCACGGCCATGCAGGCAGGCTATGACTGCAAAAACATCTTCTTCCATGGAAACAACAAGACGATGAATGAGCTGAACCTGGCGAAACAGGCCGGTGTCGGTACGATCGTCGTCGACAACCGCATGGAAGCGGAATTGATCCGGACGGTTTATGCGGATGCGGCAGAACCGGTTCATACACTGCTGCGGGTGAATCCGGGTATTGAGGCACATACGCATCAGTACATTGTGACGGCGCATGTCGACAGTAAATTCGGAATCTCGTTTCTGAATGAAGAAGAACTGATCGAAACGATCCGTATCCTGCAGTCCGGAAACAATGTGATATTTGACGGCATTCATGCCCATATCGGTTCACAGATCTTTGACGGACAGGCATTTGCGGAAGAGATCCGAAAGCTGTTTGCCTTCGCAGCACATCTGAAAGAAGATTACGATATTACGATTCATACGATCGATATCGGCGGCGGATTTGCAGTCCGCTATACCGATGCGGACAGCCCGATTCCAATCGGAGAAGTCTGCAGGATGATCCTGAATACCGCTTCTGAAGAAAACCGGAAGCTGAACGGACAGATTAAACGACTGCTGATCGAACCGGGCCGCAGTATTGTCGCAGAGGCCGGTTATACGATCTATACCGTCGGAGGGATCAAAAAAACACCGAACAAAACCTATCTGTTTGTCGATGGGGGAATGTCGGACAATATCCGGCCGGCGCTGTATCAGGCCGAATATGATGCCTTCCTGGCCGGGAAGGAAAACGAACCGGCGGAAACCGAATATACGGTTGCAGGAAAGTGCTGTGAATCCGGGGATATCCTGATTCAGAAGATCCGTTTGCCGAAAGCGGAACCCGGAGATCTGCTGGTCATGAAGACCACCGGAGCCTACGGGTATTCGATGGCAAGCCATTACAACAAACTGCTTCTGCCGGCAGTTGTATTCGCAAAAGCCGGCACATCACGAACTGTCATCCGACGGGAAACATATGAACATATGCTTTCCCTGGAAGAGTAATAGAGGAGGAAATCACAATGAAGCTGCAGGGTTCAATCGTTGCACTGGTAACACCGTTCCATGAAGACGGAAGCGTCAATTTTGAAAAGCTGGGAGAACTTCTGGAATTCCAGATCCGTAATTCTACGGACGGTATTCTCGTGCTTGGCACAACCGGTGAAAGTTCTACCATGACACATGAAGAAGATGATGCGGTCATGGAATACACGCTCAAGACTGTTAATCACCGGGTTCCGGTGATTGCCGGATCCGGTTCCAATGATACGGCAACGATGCTGATGAAGAGCAAGAAGTATGCGGATATGGGAGCGGATGCCGTACTTGCGATCACGCCGTATTACAACAAGGCAAATGAAGAAGGCATGATCCGTCACTTTACGACAACTGCGGACGCAATCAGCTGTCCGGTAATCCTTTATAACGTACCGGGCAGAACCGGATGCAGCCTGAGTGTCAGTGCGGTGGAGCGTCTTTCCAAGCACCCGAACATCATCGGCATCAAGGAGGCCAGCGGAAACATCAGCTATGCCATGAGCATCTCCCGCTATCTGAGTGATGACTTTGTCATGTTCAGCGGCAACGATGACATGATCGTACCGATTCTTTCCATCGGCGGATCCGGTGTCATCAGTGTGTTCGCAAACACAAATCCGAAGGAATGTCATGACCTTGTTGCGAAGTGGATGGAAGGAGATCATGCCGGTTCCCTTGCGATCCAGCAGAAGTATCTGGACTATATCCATGCGCTGTTCTGTGAGGTCAATCCGATTCCGGTCAAGGAAGCGATGAACCTGATGGGTATGCAGGTTGGCGGATATCGGCTGCCGCTGTATGAGATGGCAGACAAGAACCGGGAACACCTCCGGGATGAGATGAAGAAGGCAGGTATTTTATGAGGATACTGATCGGCGGAAAGGGAAAGATGGGCACTCTGATCAAAGAGACTGCCCTTGCCGGCAACCATGTCATAAGCGGAATGATGGATGCGTTTGATCTGTCCGGTCTCGATACGATGGAAATACCGGATGTGGTGATCGATTTCAGCCATCGCAGCAATCTCGGCTGGATCGCAGACTATGTAACAAAAAACAACGTTCCGTTAGTTTATGGAACGACCGGTCTTACCGAAAGTGATATTGAGATACTGAACGAAATCGCAAAATCGGTTCCGGTATTCTACAGCTCCAATTTCTCCTACGGAGTAGCGGTGCTCAACAATCTGGTAACACGGGCCGTTGAACTGCTGAAAGCGGACTATGACATGGAGCTGATTGAGACGCATCATAACGAAAAGAAAGACGCACCAAGCGGTACGGCAAAGACACTGCTGGAAATTATGAACGCAGGCGGAGAATTTGAAATCGTCTACGGACGCAGCGGAGACGTCGGTGCCCGGGGCAGAGAGATCGGTGTGCATTCGGTGCGCGGCGGAACGGAAGCCGGAGAACATACCGTCCGTTTTCTCGGCAATAACGAAAGCATTTCGATCACACATTACGCTTCGAACCGTGCGATCTTCGTCAACGGCGCATTGCGGGCAGCGGATTATCTGATCGGCAAGCCTGCAGGCATGTATAACATGAAAAATCTCATTGGATAAAAGGGGTATCATATGAAAACAAGAATCGGAATTCTGGGCTATGGAAATCTCGGCAGAGGAATCGAATGTGCGGTTCGTGAAACAGGTGATATGGAGCTGGTCGGTGTCTTTACACGGCGGGATCCTTCTTCCGTGACAACAAAGACCGGTGTACCGGTGTATTCGGCAGAAGAACTGAAGAACTGGTGTGACAGGATCGATGTATTGATCCTCTGCGGAGGCAGTGCGACAGATCTTCCGGTTCAGACACCGGAATACGCGAAGTATTTCAATGTCGTCGACAGTTTTGATACACACGCCAATATTCCGTCTCATTTCGAGAAAGTCAATCAGAGCGCATCAGCAACAGGGCATACGGCACTCATTTCGGCCGGCTGGGATCCGGGACTGTTTTCTTTGATCCGGGTCTACGCAAATGCAGTGCTGCCGGATGGAAAGGATTACACGTTCTGGGGCAAAGGCGTCAGTCAGGGTCATTCCGATGCGGTCCGCAGAATCAGGGGTGTCGCCAATGCCAAGCAGTATACGATTCCGGTAGAAGAAGCACTGGAAGCGGTACGTAGCGGCAGTAACCCGGAGCTCACCACGCGTCAGAAACATGTCCGTGAAGTATTTGCCGTACTGGAAGAAGGCGCAGATGCGGCGGCAGTGGAACAGGAAATCAAGACGATGCCGAACTACTTCTCCGATTACGACACAACCGTTCACTTTATCTCCATGGAAGAATTTGAGCGGAATCATTCCGGCATGGCGCACGGCGGATTTGTGTTCCGTTCCGGTGCGACGGGGCTTTCAAAAGAAAACAAACATATTATGGAGTTCAGCCTGAAACTGGATTCCAATCCGGAGTTTACCGCCAGTGTGATCACCGCGTATGCAAGAGCGGTCAAAAAGCTGGCAGATCGGAAAGAGTATGGCTGTAAGACCGTACTGGATATCCCGCCGGCACTGCTTTGTGAACAGTCGCCGGAAGAGCTGCGAAGCCACCTCCTATAAAAACAAACTATTAATGCAAATGAAGCCATTTCTGAGTCCTTCCCGAACCAGGAAAGCCCGGAAATGGTTTTATAATACAGATAGAGACGGAGGACGATTATGTTTGAAAGTGTAATGTGGAAGTACATCCGGGAAGAACCGGAAGTACTGGAAAATCTTCTGGCAACAAACGAAATCCGAACCAACATCTCCCGTTTTGCCTCGGTGGAAGCGCTGTATCTGGTGGCCCACGGAAGCTCGTATAATGCGGCCGTTGCAATCGCTCCGCTGATTTCAGACTGCGCAGCGATCCGGGTCTATGCAGGTACGCCTTCCTATTTCCGCTACAACATGCATGCAAAAGACCTGGAGGAAAAAGCAAGAGTCTGTGTAATGGGTATTTCCGAAACCGGAACCAGCCGGGGTGTAATCGAAGCTCTGGAAGAAGCGAAGCGAAACGGGTTTCTGACCGCATCCATCACCAATGAACACGATTCCCCGATCGACCGGCTGAGTGATGTGACGTTCTTTCTGAACTGCGGGGAAGAGCACAGCAATGCCAAGACCAAAGGCTACAGCTGCACACTGCTAACGCTGATCCTGTTTGGCATTGAACTGGCGGCGTATCGCAAAACGATCGATGAATCCAGACGGGAGGAGCTGATCGGTTCGCTGCGCAACGAGATCCAAAAGCTGAACAGCGTGATTGATGCGGCTGTTGCCTGGTGTGAAGAAAACAGCTATGGAAAAGGGATGGAATCCCTGTATGTAATCGGAAACGGAATGCACTTCGGGACGGCCATGGAAGGGCAGCTGAAGCTGATGGAGACGCAGTGTATCCCGACGATGTTCAATGACATCGTGGAGTTTTCCCACGGGATGCACCGGGCAATCACAACGAGTTCCAATGTGATCCTCATCCGCAGTCCGGAAGAAGAGGAACTGACCGATAAAACATTTGAATATCTCTGGAAGCGGAAAATCCCCACCGTAATGATCAATGCGTTCAAGTGTCTGGAAATGCCGGGTGTGATCAATGTGACACCATTTCCGTTCACCAGATCGATCCTGCTGGTCACCGCAGTGATTCAGGTGATCTCCGCGTTTGTACCGGAACGGAACGGTACGGATCCTAACCGGGCTTCCAACAACGACTATACCGACTGGGCAAAGACCCGGATCTGAACGAAAAAAACCGGCAGTGCATGCCGGTTTCAGCGCATTCAGGGGATTGCGGATTCAGAACCGCAGTTCTGCCGTTACTTCCGCGATCTCTTCACTGGTGAGGGCGACGGGGATATTATCCGGGTCAAATTCCATTTCTTTTGGTTCTTCGGATCGATCTTCGTACATTCTTCTTCCCCTTTCGTTGCCTTCCGCGCTATATCTTAGCGCTTTAAAAACGCAAATCAACCCTTGAATTTTCAGGGATACGGTGCTTGGTATCCCAAACGGAACAGGAATCGGAAAGTGTTTTGAAAAAAGGATCCATAATGTTTCAAAGAAACGATAAGATAGTACGCGGAGTGATCGTATGAGTCAGATGAAAAAGACGACCAGCGTGAATATGACCGAAGGCTCCATCGTAAGAAGGGTGCTTCTTTTTTCACTGCCATTGATGCTTGGGAATGTTTTTCAGATGCTCTATAACACGGTCGATATGGTCGTCGTCGGAAACTTTGTCGGCAAAGAGGCACTGGCTGCCGTTGGTTCGACTGCGATGGTGACCAATATGGCGGTGTTTTTCTTTAACGGTTTTTCCGTCGGTGCCAGTGTGGTCATTGCCCGTCACTTCGGAGCCGGACATAAGAAACGGCTTCATACGGCAATTGAGACGACGATGGCCGCAACGTTTGTAATTGCGGCGGTATTTACCGTTTTCGGTGTTGCCGGAGTCCGGCCGATGCTGAGATTTATGGCGACACCTGCCGATGTATTCGATGACGGAACGACGTATCTGAGAATCTATTTTCTGGGAGTATCCGGGCTTCTGATCTATAACATGGGAAGCGGTGTGCTGCGCTCCGTCGGGGATACCAAGCGGCCGCTGTATTTTCTGATCCTGACCAGTATTCTTAATATCATTCTCGACCTACTGTTTGTGCTGGTATTTCATCTGGGCATCGCCGGTGCGGCTTATGCGACAATTCTTTCCCAGTTTGTTTCCGCAGGTCTGATTCTGGTGCTGCTGACAACGACGGATGATATTTACAGGATGACCTGGCATGATCTGAAGATCGATTCGGAGATTCTGTCCAATATCGTGGAGATCGGTCTGCCGGCAGGTTTTCAGTCGATCATCACATCACTTTCAAATGTCTTCGTACAGTCCTATATCAATTATTTTGGTTCGGATGTCATGGCCGGCTGGAGCACCTATAATAAACTGGATCAGTTTATTATGCTGCCGATGCAGAGTATCGCCCTTGCGGCGACAACCTTTGTATCGCAGAATATCGGAGCCGGAAATGAGGAACGCGCCGAAGAAGGAACCCGGATTACGATACTTCTGACGGTAGGCATTACGTCTGTGATCGCATTCCTTCTGTTCCTCTTTGCGCCGTATTCCATTGAACTGTTTTCACGGGAACAGGCGGTCGTGATGTATGGGACGCTGTTTCTGCGGACCAATGTGTTCTTTCTGATCGCCAATGCCATCAATCATGTACTGGCGGCTTCTCTGCGGGGGCGGGGCGATTCACGGGCACCGATGTTCATCATGCTGTTCAGCTTTGTGCTGGTACGGCAGGTCTATCTGTTTGTCATGACCCGTTTCATCATGAATACACCACGGGTGGTCGGTTTTGGCTATCCGGTCGGCTGGGTTACCTGCTGTATCATTGAGCTGACCTATTATTTCCGCAGATGGAAAACGCATTATCGGTAAGTGCTATGGAACCAAACAAAAAAACGACACGTAATAAAACGATTGCTATCGATGTAAGGGAAGGCGCGCATTATCTGGAACGCTGTATTTCCATAACCAGACCGGTGAAGCTGGAAGAGGTTCTCGATCAGACGATTCTTGGAGATACGTTTGATGTGCTCAAAAACCTGCCCGCAGAATCGGTCGATCTTCTGATCGCGGATCCCCCGTACAATCTGAACAAGAACTATCATGGCAGATCGTTTCATCAGATGGATGCCGAGGCATACCGTACATTTACAACCGCCTGGTTGCAGGCTGTAATCCCGCTTTTGAAAAAAGACGCTTCTGTTTATGTATGCTGCGACTGGCGGACTGGAATGATCCTCGGACCGATGCTGGAAGAGTTCCTCCATGTCCGCAACCGCATTACCTGGCAGCGGGAAAAGGGAAGAAGCGCAAATGCGAACTGGAAGAATGCCATGGAAGATATCTGGTTCGCAACGAAATCGGATACATATGTTTTCCATGGGGAGGCGGTAAAGCAGCGGCGCAGAGTGATCGCACCATACCGCGAGAACGGGCTGCCGAAAGACTGGGAAGAGACCAAAGACGGGAAGTTCCGCAATACCGGTGCGTCCAATTTCTGGGATGATATTTCGATTCCTTACTGGTCCATGAAAGAGAATACGGCACACCCGACTCAGAAACCGGAGAAACTGCTTGCCAAACTGATCCTTGCCAGCTCAGATCCGGGGGATGTTGTACTGGATCCGTTTCTGGGTTCCGGTTCTTCTTCCGTCACTGCCAAAAAGCTAGGCCGTCACTATATTGGAATCGAGCAGAATGAACAGTACTGCATCTGGGCAGAAAAGCGTCTGGAAATGGCGGAGCACGATTCTTCCATTCAGGGATATGCGGATGGTGTTTTCTGGGAACGGAATACCGCATCCCTTCAGAAAGAACCCTGTCAGAGGAAAAGCAAGCAGAAAAATCTGAAATGACTTATAATGGGGGTTACGTTTTGAAACGGAGGTTTTGAAGTTTATGATCCGAAAACTGGCAATGGCACTTCTGGCAGTATTCCTGCTGACCGGATGTGCGAAGGAAAAATTTGAACTGACAAAAGAAGAGAGCGGTATGGTTACCGCTAAGATCGAAAATGGTCAGAAAGAAAGCACCCGTTCGGTAGGTGCTGTAGAAATCGATGAAGACAGTCTTCTGGTCATCAGTCCGGATTTCAAAAAAGGAGAAGTCAATGTCGTATTGAAGGATGCGACAGGAAACATCGGTCTGAATGAAGTCATCAGCGGCCGGGTGCTGTCATCCTACGAAGTAACACCGGGAATCTATGATCTGACGGTCACGGTTCGGGCAAAAACCAACGGTACGATGAATATCGTTGTACAGAACAAGGAAGAATTTGAATCCGTCAGCGAAGCACTGGAAACAGAACTTGAAAAGATCGAAAACTGAAATGGGCAGAAGCTCATTTCTTTTTTTGAATTCCGTTCCGGAAGATCATACCTTCTTCTTAATACGGTGATACTGCGGGCGGATGACCAGTTCGCTGACCAGTGCTCCTTCCGGCTGCTGAAGAATGAATCTTACGGTTTCAGCGACCTCCTGCGGAGAGAGCGAACATCCCTCAGTAAGGTCTGCCGTAAAATCCGCATTGCGGTATAAAGCGGTATCGGTCATATCCGGCAGGATCACCGATACCTTCAGGCCGGCTTTCCGGTTTTCTTCAAACAGTGTCCGGCTGAAATGAAGCAGGCCTGCCTTCAGTGCTCCGTATACGGCGCCATGGGTGCTGGTCTGCAGCGCAGTGACACTGGCAATGTTAATGATCGTTCCATGATTGTCACGCAGTGAGCGAAGGAGCCGGGCGGTGAGTTTCATGGGCAGTTCCAGATTGGTGTGGACCATCGTTTCAATCTGGCGGTCCGAAATGGTCTCATGCATTCCATACCAGGCAGCCCCGGCATTATTGACCAGCAGTTTCAGCGAGGAAAGCGGAAGCTGGTTCAGAAAGGATGTCAGCTTTTCTTCATCGAGCAGATCAAACTGCCCGCTGATAAACTGCGGATGGTTTATCAGGTCACAGTCGGAGAAATCCCGGCCGATGCCATATACTTCCCAGTCTTCTTCCAGCAGAAGCGCAGCGATCGCTTTTCCGATTCCGGAGGAAGCTCCGGTCACAAGTGCAGTCTTTGTCATGAATTGTCCTCCAGAAGAAAGATTTTTTCTTCACCGGCAAACGGTATTAATTCCTGTTTCAGAAACTGTTCCATTTCATTCTTTTCGGCTTCCGGATACTGACAGTATCCGTTTTTTGTTTCATATGGGTACTGGATGACGGCAGAAGCAGGGAACCGTTTCCGCATCCTGCGCTGATAGGTATCCGATTGCCGATAGGTACCGATACTGATGTCTTTGACGCGGGAGAGATCAAGCTGTTTGCTTACTTCCAGAACCATCCCGGCATATTCTTCCTTCCAGTTCGGAATGCGGATCATCGGATCAAAACAGAGCCGGATCGGAAAGCCTTGTTCCATTGCAGTTCCTGCAGCTTTCAGCCGTTCATGAAGTGAAGCAGTTCCCTTTTCCAGTGCATTGATTACAGACTGCGGTGAAAGCGTAAAGGCAAAGATCATTCCGGGATCCGGATCAAGCGAGGCATAAATGGAATCTGCGCCGCATTTGGTGCGGATCTCAGTACTGAGTCCGGGATGACGTTTCACAAATTCATTCCACCTTTGAATCTGATGGGTAAGTGTTTCCAGCGGCACCAGATCACTTTCAAATGACAGTGAGAGATAAAGCGGACCTTCTTCCAGCAGTTTTTCGGTTTCTTCAAATGCTTTCTCAAGATTGATAAAAATAACGAGATTTGCGGTATTGTACATTCCCTTCAGCCAGCAGTAGGAACAGTCATACAGACAGTTGACCGCCATGGCCGTATAGAAAAACCGTTCTGAACCAAAATCATGACAGACCGGAGCACCCGGATAAACAGCAGTTCCGTGCTTTTCTGCCAGGATGAGATTCATCGAGGCATATTGCGCACGATAGCTTTGATGCGGCCGGCTGAACACATCGGTATACCGTTCAACGGGAATACAGACCGCATTTGGAAACAGACTGCGGATCCGTTTCGTTTCCGGATGATCCAGAATCGAGGATTCGATATAGAGATGACGGAATTTTTCAGCGGAGCAGCTCATGACGGATTTCCTCCAGCAGGATCTTTCCTTTCTGACGGTCGTTTACGGGGAGAAGGCCCCGCTGATAATAAGAATCAATGACGCTATGGGAATCAATGCCTGCCAGCTCACAGTAATACAAAAGCTGTGAAAGACTGCGGCGCATCGTTAACGAGGCATGCAGATCCTCAGCCAGAGAATCACAGAAAACAGCCGGAACCTCTTCCTTTACACACTGTGCTTTCATGCATGGAAGCTCTTCCAGATATGCCTGGTACAGCAGCTCAGACAGGGCAGACACATCCTCTTTTGTTATCGGGTTTCCCTCATCGGATACCGCTTTGAGAATGCGGATCTGATGGGGTGCGAGAAAATGGGGAGCAGCCATCGCAATACCGGATCCTTCCATGTCATACAGTATTGCCTCATCGCTTAAAACCGGCAGCTTTGAATCTGACACCGTTCGGAAAACCGGATCTGTCGGCTCGCCTGCGTAGCGTTTTGCGCCTGTGATCAAAGAAGCCTCTGGCGTGGAGGGCGTGATCAGCAGATCGGGATAATAATCCTTTCCGGAAGAAAGATCTGTGACTTTGTGAATCCGGTAAACCGTATGAAGAGAGGCATTTGAAATCCCGGCGGCGATTCCGATGTTCATCAGAAAATCTTCTTCACCGGGGGAATGAATATTCAGTACGGAAGAAACAGCTGCGGCTGCGGAAAGCGGTCCGGTGCCGGTAACCGTCAGGATCGTATCCTGATTCCGGTAGACAGGAAACGGGCCTTCTTCCATCTTAAGGTTCAGATTGCGGATAAACGGCAGCGCTTCCGCGCGCAGTGCGGTATACAGGAAGATCATGCGGTTCTCCGGACAGATGATTCAGGCTGTCTTATACAAGTCATCGGATACTGCGGCTTCTTCACAGACTGCCTCCGTTCATCTCTTTCAGCACTTCAAGAAGTCCATCCGGCTGCTGAATACAGGGGTAATCGGGAACGGTCTTTGCGCCTGGTTTTGCGATGGAACAGACGCCGTTGATCCCATAGGCTTTTGCGGCGTTCAGACTCATGGTCAGATCATCGATATAGACGGTTTCTTCCGCCGGCAGTCCCATTTTTTCCAGGGCATCTTCATACATGCGCGGATGCGGTTTTAATACACCGAGAAAACAGCTCAGTGTCGTGCAGTCATAATAATCCCAGAGCCCGGCTTCCTTCTGCTGCGGAACGGTGCTTGGCCAGGTATCGGAAATCACACCGATCTTATAACCGCAGTTCTTCAGTGTTTCCAGTGTCTTTGCGGTGGAATCAAACACGACATAGTTTTCAAAATTATACGTGTGATCGGCTGCGATCGTTCGAACCGCTTCTTCCGAAAGACCGAGGGAAAGATACCGGTTCAGATCCGAATAAAACCCGGTGAACCGGATATTCTCTTCTTCCATTGTCAGGATGTGATGATGTGTTTCCAGCGGCTCCATTGCCCGATGAATCGCACTGGTGCGAAGTGCTTCATCCATTGCGTAATAAACGTCTCTTTTTACATGTTCAAAAAAGCACCGGGTAAGCACCCAGTCATCATCTGCAGGCCGTTCCAATGTCCAGCCAAGATCAAAAAACACACCATTGATTCTTCGTTTTTCCATAGATGTTTTCAGTCTACATCAGATGCTATAATTCTGCCATGGCGAAAAAGCGCAGGAAAAAACGCCGCATCCGGTATGGACGGCTTTTGATTCTCATCCTGCTGGTTATCGGAGTGCTGTTTCTTTTTTTTAGAGGAATTTCAATTCTGATAAGCTCTTTTCAGACTACACCGGAACCGCTTCCGGCTGAGCCTACACCGACCCCGGATCCGGTATACAAAAATAATTATGACTGGTCCTTTCTGAAGAATGACGAAGGAAGATACCGTTATGAAGATGAAAACTATACATCTTCGTTTGGGATCGATGTTTCTCATTATCAGGGAAGTGTTGACTGGCAGGCGGTAAAGAATGCCGGCGTAGAGTTTGTCTTTATCCGGGCGGGGTACCGGGGCTATACCGAGGGTGTACTCCATGAGGATGCCTTCTTTCGCGAAAACATTCAGAAAGCCGTAGATGCGGGACTTGAGATCGGAGTTTATTTCTTCTCGCAGGCGGTTGATGCGGCAGAAGGAGAAGAGGAAGCCGGCTTTCTTTTGAATCTGATCAAAGACTATCCGATCGAATACTGTGTATTTGATCTAGAGATCGCGGATGAGGAACAGCGTACCTATACAAATGATGCGGAAATCAATACTGCCGCGGCGCTTGCCTTCTGTAAAAAGATCAATGAAAGCGGGTATACCTCAATGGTTTACGGCAGTAAAAGCTTTTTCATGCATGATATCCGAATGGTGGACCTGCAGGATACGACGCAGTTCTGGCTTGCCGGATATGGCACCGATACACCGGAATTCCCGTATGTGTTTTCGATGTGGCAGTATTCCTGTGAAGGGGAGATTGACGGGATCAGCACCAATGTTGATTTGAATATCCGCTTCAATAAAAAATGAGATCAGAGATCGATCTCACGCAGTTCCTTTCTCAAAAACGCTGCCTGTACGGTACCTTTTGAAAGATCGCGGATCCGCTCCGGGATATCTTCCATGGCAGAAGCGAATGTACAGGTCACCTGATCGCCATACGCAAGATCGATCAGTTCACAGTTCCGGCGTATCCAGCCCTCCAGAGACCCCGACAGTTCATACGGGTAAGTGACGGAATATACGGCAAGAGATACATCTTTTACTTTTGGAGCTTCTGCAAGCAGGGCCTGGGTGCAGCCGCCATAGGCCCGGGCCAGGCCTCCGGTACCGAGCTTGATGCCGCCGAAATACCGCACGACCGCAGCACAGGTATCACTGAGGTGACTGTGACGGATCGCCTCAAGAATCGGAATGCCTGCGGTGCCGGAAGGTTCGCCGTTGTCACTGGATCGCTGGATCTCATCATGCTCACCGATCACATATGCCGTACATACATGCGTACTGTCCGGAAATTCATGGCGGATGGATGCGATATAGGCACGTGCTTCTTCCTCGGTACGAACCGGACAGGCACATACGATGAAACGCGATTTGTTAATGACAGTCTCACTGCGGGCTTCCTGTTTCAGTCTCATAACGAAATTGTACAGGGATTCCTGTAATCCGTAAAAGTGCCTTCGCGTTATAATTATTAATAACGATTATGAAATACAATCTGTATTTCGACTTGTCCGCAATCATGATCACGCTAGTGATCCTCTTTGCGTCCGTTATCTCTAAATGGATTCCTACCAATCAGAACCGGGCTTACCGGAATCTGGTAGGAGCGATCTTTTTAACTGCGCTGTTTGATTTTATTACCCTGTACCTGGAAAACGATCTGCTCGGGAAAGTGCCCTGGTATTTTACGGTAAAGTTTATTACCGACTCCCTGTATCATCTGTTCCATGTCATGACCGGAATGTTTTTCTTCTGGTTTTCACTGGGGCTGCTGAATCTGAGACCGGATACACCCGGCAGAAGAACGGCGATGTTCGGCCCAATGGCAGCGACGCAGGTTCTGCTGGTTTTAAATATCTTTCTGCCGGTAGTCTTTTATTACAACGGGCAGGGACTGTATGAGCGGGCGCCTTTGATTATCATCATTTATATTCTGGGATTCGGATATCTTGGCATGTCTCTTTATGTACTGATCCGGCACCGGAAGATGGTGAATGTCAGGATTATACGCATCATGGGCAGCTATGCGCTGATGGGAATCCTCGGGGTTCTGATCCAGACGCTGTATCCCTATCTGATGGTCGGTGAATTCTTCAACGCACTGGCAATGATCATGATGTATGCGGATGTGGAATCTCCGGATGAGATCAAAAATGAAAAATACCAGGTAATCACCCGGGAAGGTTATCTGCGGCAGACTGCAGGGGATATCGGCAGTAAGAATCCGTTCGTTTCCGTATTTGTGCATGTAATTGATATGCATGAAACCTCCATCGGCGGGGATGAATACATGCATGAGGCGCTGATGAAGGAGATCATTCGCTTTCTGAAGAAATACAAAAAGGAAACCTGGATCGCAGTCTGGAATGAAAGCTGTATCGTTCTGGATCTGAGCCGCTACAGTGAAAAGCGGGCACAGGAGATTCTGGATGAAATCGAAAACCGGTTCCATCAGCCGTGGCTGGTTGAGGGAATTACACAGAGTGCCGGGCTGATTGAATGGTCGGTGCGGTATCCGAAGGATATCAGTACGATCGAGGAACTGGTGAAGAAGACCGAGATGCTCAATGATGTTCATCTGCATCGGCACCGCGGACAGATCTGCTTTCCGGAAGTTGATTTTGAGGAGCTCAGTTATTCTCAGAAGATGATGGATCTCGCGATCGATGCGATTCATAAGCATACGGCACAGGTTCGTTATGAACCGCTGCTGGAAGTAAGCACTGATCAGATCATAGCAGCAAGAGCTGTTATCTATTTTCCGGATGAAAACGGCCAGTATGTCAACGGGAATGCGTTTGTAAATCCTTCTTCACAGTCCGCAACGCTCACCGCATTTGATGAATATGCATTAAATGATGCGGCCAAAAACCACAGGATACTGATGAGAGATACGCAGAGAAGAGTAATCTCTACACGCTTTTCGGCATCGACGATCATGGCGCCGAATGTAAAGGAACGATTTGCGAGAATCTGTGAGAGGGAACAGATGAATTACCGGAAGATACTGCTGAGAATATCGGACGGAGTCTTTTCGTCATTGAATGAGGAACAGCTGCAGCGGCTGAATCAGATGCGTCAGGAAGGATGGGGAATCGCAATCGACGATTTCGGTATGGGACAGTTTTTCCTGAGCCGGCTGACCGACTCCGCGATCCCGGATCTGCTGCTGCATAATTCGATTACCCAGTCGATCTTTATAACGGAAAATGCGGTAAAATTCGGGATCGGTATCATCTATACGATTCACGGTATGAATAAACTGGTAACGATGAGCGGAATCAAAGACGAGGAACAGGCACGGTTGGCAAAGAACATGGGAGCGGACTATATCACCGGACCGTATCTTGCCGAACCGATGCTGCCGGAAGAATTCCAGGAATGGATGAAAGAGAGGGCGGCCAATGTCGTACAGTGATCTCTGGCTTTCGGTAAATGCCTTTATTCTGGATGTGATCCTGATCGCTGTTTTTTATCAGCAGAAAAGCAGCGGAATGCGGCAGGAGCGACTCTTCCGGCTGCTGCTGTGGAACCTTCTGGCCCTGAACACGATTGCGTTTTCCTATACGATCCTGCTGAAGCTGGCCTTTGAACTTACGGCAGCGGAGTGGATCGTTTCCTGGCTGGCAACCATTTTCATCACGCTCACGCCGATGCTGCTGCTGGCATATCTCAACAGTCTCTTTTACTATGACGCCGCAGAGAAACGGGCCAACACGTTCCTGTATATACTTGCAGGCCTGACCATTCTTTCGGTGGCAGTATTCGGACCGGTGGTGATCTGTCAGAACCGGACGATCGCTCTGCGGGGAATGGTTGGTATGATCCTGGTCGTTGTGCCGGCTGCGCTGTTTCTGAGTGTCGGTTTTCTGCAGGGATTCCAGCTCAAG
>JAEEGL011157344.1_pt1 | contig 15710 bp, 11 predicted proteins | sample 9134231 | NCBI WGS metagenome assembly JAEEGL01 (sample SAMN16246548, study PRJNA631951) | gut metagenome | biome: gut microbiome; feature: rumen; material: fiber-attached | host: Bos | place: Iran: Karaj | collected 2018-10
CATCAGACCGATGGGCAGGCGCTTGCCGAACTTGGAACCGGGGAACAGGGGCTCCAGCTGGCGCTCCAGCATACGCATCTGTGCGCTCTGGCCCAGACGCCACTCCTCGTGGATCACACCGCGCTCCTTGTCAATCTCCTCGTCGGTGAGCAGCAGACCAGTGCTCCAGTCCTTGAGGATGAGCAAGCAGGAGTCGATAGCGCTCTGGCGCGTGCTGGGCACGTCGTTGATGTTATAAACGGTCTCGGCAATGCTCGTGTAAGCATTCAGGTCACCACCAAAGTTCACACCCAGTGAACGGGTATAGTCGATGATGCTCTTGCCCTCGCCGTTGAAGTGCTCACTGCCGTTAAAGGCCATGTGCTCCAGGAAGTGGGCCAGACCGCGCTGACTTTCTTCCTCCTGAATGGAGCCCACGCGCTGGGCAATGTAGAAGTTCACACGGTTCTCAGGATAATCGTTGTGGCGGATGTAATAGGTCAGTCCGCAATCCAGTTTACCGATGCGCACAGCGTCGTCCACGGGGATGGGCGGCATCTCCTGTGCCGTCACCATGTTGGCACTGAACGCCAACAGCATGACCATCAAAACAGCAAATAATTTCTTTGTGTTCATAATAAAAACTTGATAGTTAAATATATAGATTGATAAAATTGTCGTTTGCTGATGCAAATTTATCGATTATTTCGACTGTTAGACGCAGCCCATATCCAAAAAACTACACGAAATCCACATTTTTTTTTAAAAACCCCTGCTTTTTACATTTCATCCATCCCATTTCATTAAAAAACAGATACCATTATCGGTAGCGCTGCCGATAATGATATCTTATAAGTTTTAAATTCCTTGTAGGTGCGGTGGAGATCGTCATCAAGCAATCACTCCTGAAGAGAAATGTAGCCATCCTCGTGTGCCGCCTAGCATCGGCAGCCGCACCATTTCTACAATAATCAGCCCAAAACCAATGATGAGATAAGCGTTACAATAGCGACTGCAATCATTGTAATGGTTACGATGCAAAGTTGTGGTTCCATAATGTTACGTTTTATATCATTAATGTTTGTTACTGTCGGTTCATTGTCGAGGTAAAACGGAAAACGGATTTCCGGTTTGCTGTCACAAATTTAGATACAAATATTATGCCATTCCAAACACTTTTCACTGCAAACAATCGTTTCTCTTCAATTTTAACACTATTGTGTCAATTTTTTTTACACTTTTAGTTCCAGGCACGCTTTGTAGCCGCGCTTCTAGTCGTCCCAATAAGCGGGTTCATCAATGATTCTCTCGTACCCTAACGCATCTGCTATGGGTTTGAGCATGTAACACAGCGAGTTTACATAATCATGATTACTTAGTACTAGAGTGTGCTCGTAGTTTTCATAATCACACAGGTTTGACAATTTGCTGGCAGGGAAATCCTTATAGGAAGGATAATAATGGAAAAGATTATCCCTAGCAATCGTATGATTAGAAGAAACTTCACCGTTTCTCGTGATAGAATAGCTGGCAGCGAGATCCTCAAAGGTTTCCTTTGTGATCTTGTCGGCGGACTTGGGTGATAATGACCAGGACAAACCGATCTTCACTGGAATCACCTCATTGACAACGGTCTTGGTCCAGATGGTATCGCGCAGGGTGTCGGTGGCGTTGATGCCTCCCTTGTCCTTATAGGTAATCACCATATCGAGTGCATCGACAACGTCTTGAGAGCATTTGATTTCATAAGTGACACTAACCTGCCTCTTTTCTGGCTTGATCTCTTGACTGTTCTCTTGCCCATCTTGCCAGCCCTCTTGCAGTTTGCCGCATGAGGTAAGTACCGTTGCAGTCATGAGCATCAACACTGCGGTATATAGAATTGTTTTCATAATGCTATCAGTTTTTAGGGTTACTTATTATTTGTTGTAGCTGGAGCCTGCTGGTTCACATGGTCAGGACCTAATACAGGCTGTTCCTCCACCAGCTGGACGGAACTGGAATCCGTTTCTCCTTCAAACTTGATGTCGAAGGGGTCACCCGTTGAGCCATTCTTGGCCTTGGTCACAATAACTATACTGCTGATAAAGACTTCCTGCTTTACTTCTCTCTCTTCGGTGTCTTTATGCATATAGTTTTGCATTTCAAGTATGCTGGCGATTTTGTCACCTGGCACATCGGGCATCCTCAAGGGATAGTAGTCAATCCTGTGCTCCTGTTCCTTACAGGTAGAACGGTACCTGCACTCCAGATTATAGAAGTCCTTGGTGGGCTTGAACCCGGGCTTCACGAGATATCTCAACACGACCAGGCCAATCTTGGTGGGGAACGAGTCGTTGACGATGATTTTATGCCACTTGGTCGTGGTGATGGTGTCGATGGTGTTGACACCGCCCTTGCCCTTGTAGGTAATCTGGATGTCACACACGTCGATCAGGTCTTGTGACGACTCGATAGTGAGCATGGTTGTCAACCGGTCACCTTTCTTAGCATCATCGGTGCAAGAGGTGATTGCCATGACGCCAATCAACGCCAGTATGGTAGTAAAAATTACTTTTTTCATCTTGATAGTGGTTTTAAGAGTTAATAACTGTGGAGTTACTGTTTTGATCAATGCGACAGGATAACGCTGGTGATCAATGTGACGATGGCGATAACCACCGCGGTTGCTGTTGCTACAAATGCTTGCTGTTCCATAATCTTATTGTTTGGTTCAAACTATGAATTACACAAATGACGCCCTAATTATCATTGTATGTGATTGTTTTGTAAGTATAATTTGCGTAATTCGTTGTTGATGGATGGATGATTACTTGTTGAGATAGTTGCTATAGAGTTCCTGGAGCTCGGCAGGGGTAATGCCCACAGCCTTGAGCTGTCCCAGGAAGTAGTCCATTTCGCCCTGCATCAGCTGGTTGCGACGCGAGGCCACAATCTTCTCCTGAGCGTCGGGGCTGACAAAGTAGCCCAGTCCACGCTTGGTGTAGATGACCCCATTCTGCTGCAGGTGGTCATAGGTGCGCGCCACAGTGTTGGCGTTGACCTCAATCTCGGCGGCGAGTTCGCGTACGCTCGGCACCTTGCCATCGGGTGTCAGTGTCCCTGAGAGGATCTGGTCGCCGATGCGGTCTGCAATCTGCAGATATATTGCTTTATTATCCTTGAAATTCATAGCTTTATTTCCACCATTTGAGTGATACAATATCTTTACGCTTCAACAGGTACCAAGCCAGTACAAGGCTCACGATGAGAATGACGATGTTAACGACATCGGTCATCACGATGTACTGAGCGTTGTTATCTATAGTATCAAAATCCAGATGCTCGCCCATCATGGCCTTAACACCGATGAACATGAATTCGAGTATAAAAGTTCCTACAATGGTCAGAGCGAACGTTTTAATCACCGACCAGCGGGGCCACAACACGCTGCCCAGGAAAAACAAAGGAGCGGTTGACACCAGAGCGGTCCATGTGAAGTATTGAGAGTTCTCATACACGTAATGGCTGAAATCATGAAGTTCGTCCATAAAATTGAAAAGATGGTTGGGAGCCATTTCAAAACCAGAGATTGCGGAGCGTAAGAGATCTGCAAGTTGAACACAGATGACGAATGCCACAAAGAAGCCGATGATGTAAATGGTTATGCCGACAGCAAACTTTTCAAACATCGATGTGGGCAAGGTCAATAATTCTATGCGGCCTGTTTTGCTCTTGAGTTGGCGGTTTGCCAGCGATGGCACGATGCAAGCTAGAGCCATAAACCCATAATTGATGAGGAAGCAATATAACATTTCTCCTCTAGAAAAATGCTTTGTCGGAGGAATTACCGCATACAGGAGGAAGGTGACAGCGATGACGAGCAACAACACGGTGCGGTTTTCCACCCATTCCTTGCGCAGAGCTGCTGTGAAGCGCTTCCAGTTGAATATTTGATTGGTCGTATCCATAGTTGTGTCATCTAAATTATTAACTGTTGGTTGTCACAACACGCCATCTGCGGCGGATCACGTCTTTGCCCTTAAACAGAATCCAACCAATCACCCAACTCAGGATGATGATGACGCAGTCAATGTAAGGAGATATCCGTTCATAATTCTCCCAACCTTTACTAAATGATGATGCATCTCTGTGATTAATCAAAACCAGGACAGTTACTAGAATGAAATACGCAATGATAGCCAAGCCTGTCTTGAGTAATGAATGCTTGGGCCACAGGATACTGCCCAACATGAACACCGAGGACCACCACAGGCAGTTGAGCAAGAACTCGGGCAGGCAAGACCAAAAGTCTCCCTTAGGATCTACCCACTTGATGACGGTGTCGGCAAATGCCGTGGGGCCTGAGACCAGCAAATCGTCACTCCTGAAGAACCAGAGAGCGGCAATGCGGGTCAAATCGGCGAGGCCAATACAGAGGAATACGACCACGATGCCACCGATCACATAAATCAGTGCATTTGCCGTAAACTTCTCGACAGTCGATGAAGGAGAAATCAGGTAATTCATTCGCTTGCCCTTACTGGCCAATCCGGCAAAGCCAAGTGATGAAATAATCCCCATAAATAAGAATGTGAACATGGGATCAACAGCATTGTTTCCCATGCCGCGATTCAAGTAGTTGTCCAAAATCAGACCAGAGGCAAAAATCAGATAGACGCCCAGCATCACCAGTAATATCAGGCGCTTGTTTTCAGCCCACTCCTTGCGCAGGGCAGCTGTGAAGCGGCCAAAGTCAAAAATTTGATTCTTCGTACTCATGGCTGTGGTCATTTTAAGGTGGTGAACATTTGATTGATGGCCTCAGAATTCTGGAGTGTGGCATTGAACAACATCTCCAAATCAACCTTGGTCTCCTCTTCAGGCAGGGCAGGAACAACACCCAGAGTGCCGTAGGGGCTCTGCTGCGTGAAAATGGGCTGGTCGCCATCACGCAGCGGGCGGAAGGCCAACTTGCTAGTCACATCGGCCATGCCGGTATTGAGCAGCACGCGGCTCTGGTCAATGATGGTCACATGGTCGAGGATGTCGCTGATGTCGCGCACCTGATGGGTCGAGATGAGCATCATCTTGTCATCACTCATGCAGGTGGTGACGAGTTTGCGGAACTGGCTCTTGCTGGGAATGTCCAGGCCGTTAGTCGGCTCGTCCATGATCAGGGCACGGGTGTTGGTGGCAAAGGCAAAGGCCATGAACACTTTCTTCTTTTGACCCATCGACAGGTTGTTGAGCTTCACATTCAAGTCACCGCCCATCTCAAAGATGTCGAGATAGCGCTGCATGTCCTCCATACTGAAGCGGGGATAGAAGGGGGCATTGATGCTCACATACTTCTTGAGCGTGAGGCGAGGCAGTTCAAATTCCTCGGGTACCAGGAAGAGGTCACTCATCGTCTTGGGCAGACGCTTGCGAACATTATCACCATCCATCAGCACCTCGCCACTGGCGGGAGTGAGCAGACCTGTCATCAAGTAGATGAGCGTGGACTTGCCGGCACCGTTCTTTCCTAGCAGACCGTAAACATTGCCAGCGTTCAATTCAAGCGAGAAATCGTGGAAAAGATCTCCATTACGCTTGTTGTAACTGAAGGTTAGATTGCTGATTGTAAACATAATAGATAGATATTTAAAATGGTTAATAATAAACTTATCTAGTGTACTACTTAACTAGTACACTGCAAAGGTATAACAATAGTTTTTAAACCACCAAATTCTTTAACATTTTTTAAGAATTATCCTTTTGTCCTATCCTTCATCCGCACTTCTGATAACAAAAGGAATTACACACAAATTGCGTCGCCTGGAATAATCCAGACGACGCAAAACCAAAGCATGCAATAGTTCTTGGGAGACTACATCTTTAGTTGCCGCTCAATAATTTATCGATGAGCGCAGTGACATCGGCAATGGTTACCTCGCTATCGCTGTTCACGTCGGCAGCAGCCAGATTGATGTTGTTGGCAGTACCTCCTAACAGATAATCGATGAGCGCAGTCACATCGCCAATGGAGACTTCACCGTCATTGTTCACGTCACCAATAAGTATACTAGGTGTCGAGCCAGGATCATTGGTAAACTCCATATCCTTTACCTGTGCAAGGGGCAGCGTTGCCGTGCCCTCGGCATTGGTAATGGTCACATTAGTGTTATCGTAGGTGAGCTTGATGCCTTCTACCGAATAGGTCACGGTCGAATTGTCAATCTTGGTGAACTTCAGGTAGCTATAGGTCTCGGCGCTGATGGTCATGGCCACCAGTGCGATCAGCATCGTTATAATCGTCTTTTTCATATTTCTAAGTCTTTTAAATAATGATGTCATTGTTTATAACTACTTGATTATTACATAGCAGAGAGCGAAACATTACTACCGCCAGTTGCATTGGTGCTGCCCTTGCCGCTCCACAATGAGGAGCCGCTGAAGGTCACACCCGACTTGAGCGAAGTGGTGCCCGGTGTCGTGACAATGAATGAGGCACTTTGGTTACCGCCAGGACCGCCAGGACCAGCAATCATACCAGGACCGCTAGCACTGATGGATGGTGCCGTTACCGCAAACGCTACATTGCCGCTGTTATACAGGGCATAGCGTGTACCAGCTGAATAGGTGGTGACCTTATAACACGTCTGAGATATGCTTGCGTTGTTCTCCAGGGCGCCCATGCTGCGGCCGTAGGCCATCAGGGTTACACCGGGCTGGATGTAGAGTTTCTTTTGAGCCTCGGTGTTGGCGTCAGCACCCTCTTCACTACCTGCGCAGAAGATAAAGCCGCCGCTCAGGTACATATTGCCGTTGGCGTCAATGGCATCGTTGTTGGTGGCTACTGCATAGACGTAACCGCCCTTGATGTACATGTCGCTACCAGCATTCATGGCGTCATCATAGGTCGTAGCCTCGATATAGCCATTGTTAACGGTAATAACGGACTTGGACTCGATGCCCTCAGCACCCTCACCGCCAGTACATGAGATGGTGAATGTGCCACCGTTGATGGTGATATTGCCCTCGGCGCGGATGCCCTTGGGAGAAGAGCTGGTGTCGCTACTGCTATCATCGCCGCCCCACGGATTCCAAGGATTAAAGCCGCCACCACCACTGCTGCTGGTGCCGTACCTGCTACCCGTAGTGGTCACCTTAATGTTACCGTCGTTGATGGTGAGCGTGCCATTGAAGTTCATGCCCTTGCCGCCTTGACCGGTGGCCTTGAGGTCGAACGTACCGCCGTCGATTACGCAGTTGGCTTTACCCTTGATGCAGGCCGAGCCGCTGACCGTTTTGTCGTTGTAGGTCTCGCCTCCACCGCTCACGCTGCCGGTAATAGTACCACCAGTGATGTGCAGGTTACCTTCGGGCTTGATGGCCTTGCTGGCAGGACCGGTGACGGTAAAGTTGATGGTACCGCCGGTGATGTCCATGTTGCCGTCGCTCTTGATACCGTGGTCATAGGTGTTGAGCGTCAAGACGCCGTCACTGATGAGGACGGTGCCCTCGCTGTGGATACCCTCGGCCTCATCCTTGGTGGTAGTGCACTTGAAGTTGGCACCATTCAGGATGAAGGCGTAGTCAGCCTTAGCGCACTTGACATTGGTCGTATCGGTCGTACCGTAAGCCCACGGCTGACCCGAGCAGTTGATATCGATGGTGCCGGCGGTTGCAGTGAGCGTGCTGTCGCACTTCATGCCGCGAGCGCCGTTACCGGTCATGGTGATATTGATGATGGCTTCGGCACCATTGATGGTCAGGTTGCGGTCGGTGCTCATACCGATAGCCTCCTTGATTTTGTTCTCACTGCTGTCCCAAGTGGGAATACCGCTGTGTTTCAGCGTGAGCGTGCCGCCCTGGATATCAATGTTGCCCTCGGCCTTGATACACTTGGTTGCTGCCGCGCTGCCGTTGATGGTGAGCGTACCGCCCTTGATGAGCACATGGCCATCCTCCTCAGGAAGAGAAGTGTCCTCGGCATCGACTTGGATGCCGTCGTCGCCACAGCTCTGGATATTGATGGTACCGCCGTTCATCTGGAAGTACTGGGTCACGTTGATAGCATCGGCCACAGCACTGGTGATGGTGATGGTGCCCACGGTCTTCTTCACTTCCATGTACTCGTTGCAGGCCAGCGCGTGCTTCTTGTTTCCCGTGATGGTCAAAGAACCACCCTTGGCAAATTCGGCATGACCCTTCACAAGGAAGGCAGCTTTCTTGGTGTTGCTGGCGCCGTCGGCGAGCGTATTGGTAGTGCCGTCAACGAGTTGCACGGCGATGCGCTTGCTGTTCTGGATGTTGATGGCTGCGCTGTCAGGGTTGGTCAGATTGACGCCGTTGAGCGCGAGAGTCATCTTGTAGGAACCCGCATGATAGAAGCAGCCGCTGCTGCTCGTGCCCTGCAGGGTATAGATGTACTCGGTGGCCACTGTGGCGTCCTGCATGACGGCAACGCGTGCACCAGTCACCTGGGCGGTGATGTGGTTAGCGATGTTACCGGCTACATACACGTCGGCCACATTGTTGTTGTACTTGACGAGGACATTGTCGTCGGCAAACGTCTCGCTGGCGACTGTCACACTGTCCACATCGGCTAGGGTAAAACCCTTTTCAAGCACGGTGAGCAGGCTGGCCGAACTATACGGCATCGTACCCACCGTCTCGGTGTTGTAGGCCCAGTGCACATGACCCGTGTGAACCCACATGGTCTGTTGGGCTTGAGCCAAAACACCTGCCATAGCAATCAATGCTACTAAAAGGAATCGTTTTGTCATAAATGTGAATCTTTAGGTGTTTTTAGTATTATTAAAACATAATTGATTGTTGCAAAACTATTGTACATTATTATAAATAGCAATTCTTTTCAATCAATCCCTAAAAAATATCTACAAACAAGAAGAGATGACACCTCTTCCCAGTATCATCTCTTATCTCTTAACTTTTATCTCTTAACTCTTATCTCCCTACAGGCTGTCGAGGTGGGTAATGGTGCGCAGGATAGTCAGAGCGCTGCTCACGCTGGTGATATTGCTGATAATGATGCTGCGTCGGCCATTCTTCTGACTCAGGGCACAACGCTTGGGGTTCTGCTGCAGGTAGTTGAGCAGGCGTCCAAAGGCGGGTGACTGGTAGTAGGCGACATTCTCCTCGCCCACCATGAACAGGTGCATACGCGTCTGACGGATAACGAGTTTCTCGATACCCAGACGGCGAGCCGTGCGGCGCAGGGGCACGATGCGGATGAGTTCGCTGGCCATTTCGGGGATTTTGCCGAAGCGGTCCACCATCCTTTGTTCGAATGCCTCCACCTGGTCATCGGTCTCCATATTATCGAGTTCGCGGTACAGGGTGATACGCTCGTTCTCCTGCGGCACATAACTGGCGGGGAACATCAGTTCCAGGTCGGTATCGACAATACAATCCGTGACAAACTCGGTGCCTCCGTCCAGTCCGTCTTCTCCATTATCTCCGTTTTTCCCGTCAACAGTTGCTGCAAAGGTATCAGCGAACTCCTCGGTGCGCAATTCGGTAACGGCTTCCTTGAGCACTCGCTGATAGGTCTCATAGCCCAAATCTGCGATGAAACCGCTCTGTTCGGCACCTAGCAGGTTGCCTGCACCACGGATGTCGAGGTCCTGCATGGCAATCTGGATGCCCGCACCCAGGTCGCTGAAGCTCTCGATGGCCTGTAAGCGGCGACGGGCATCGGTAGCCAATGGTTTACCTGCAGGCACGAGCAGATAACAGAAGGCTTTGCGGCTGCTGCGCCCCACCCTGCCCCTGAGCTGGTGCAGGTCACTCAAGCCATAGCGGTCGGCATTATTAATAATGATGGTGTTGACGTTGGGCATATCGATGCCGTTCTCGATGATGGTCGTCGAGAGCAGCACATCGTAGTCGTGGTTGCCAAAGTCGATAATCGTCTGCTCCAAGCGATCGGGCGGCATCTGACCATGACCCACTGCCACACGGGCATCAGGCACAACGCGGTGTATCATGTTCTCCAGTTGCTCCAGTTGCTCGATGCGGTGGTTCACAAAGAAGACCTGACCATTGCGTGAAAGCTCAAAGTTGATGGCCTCGGCCACGATGTCGTCGTTAAGCGTCCCCACAGTGGTAAGGATGGGATAACGGTTGGCCGGGGGTGTGGTCAGCGTACTCAAGTCGCGGGCGCCCATCAGCGAGAACTGCAAGGTGCGCGGGATAGGCGTAGCGCTCATCGTCAGGGTATCGACATTGAGCTTCATCTGCTTGAGTTTGTCCTTAACGGCAACGCCAAACTTCTGTTCCTCATCCACCACCAGCAGGCCCAGGTCATGAAACTGAACAGTCTTGCCGATAAGTTTGTGAGTGCCGATAAGGATATCAATCTTGCCATCTTTTAGGTCGGCAAGTATTTGCTTGACTTCCTTGGGTTTGCGGGCACGGCTCAAGTAATCCACCCTGACGGGGAAATCGTGCAGGCGCTCGCTGAAGGTGCGGTAATGCTGGAAGGCCAGCACAGTCGTCGGTACGAGCACGGCGGTCTGTTTGCCGTCGGTGGCTGCCTTGAAGGCGGCACGCACGGCGATTTCGGTCTTACCAAAGCCCACATCACCGCAGATGAGGCGGTCCATCGGCTTTGCACTCTCCATGTCGGCCTTGACAGCCTGGGTCGCCGTTAACTGGTCGGGGGTGTCCTCATAGATGAACGAGGCCTCGAGCTCTTGCTGCAGGTAGCCGTCGGGCGTGTAAGCAAAACCCTGCTGCTCGCGACGGGCAGCATACAGGCGGATGAGTTCGCGGGCAATGTCCTTTAGGCGGCTCTTGGTGCGCGATTTGATCCTCGCCCAGGCATTGCTGCCCAAGCGGTTAAGCCTCGGAGCCTCGCCCTCCTTGCTGCGATACTTGGAGAGTTTGTGCAGCGAATGAATCGACACATAGGCCTCGTCGCCGTTCAGGTAGGTGAGTTTGATCATCTCCTGCGGTGTGCCGTTCATCGAGGTGCGGATCAGGCCTCCAAAACGGCCCACGCCCAAGTCCTCGTGGACAATGTAGTCACCCTTCTCTATCTGATTGAGTTCCTTGAGCGACAGGGCCAACTTGCCCGAGCGGGCACGGTCGCTCTTGAGGTTATACTTGTGGAAACGGTCAAATATCTGGTGGTCGGTGAAGACACACAGCTTGAGGTCATCATCGACAAAGCCCTCGTGCAGGGTCTTGAGCACGGGCTCGAAGGTGATGTCATCGCCGCGGTCCTCAAAGATGTTGCGCAATCGCTCAATCTGCTTGGCGCTGTCACTCAGGATGAAAATCCGATAGCCTTGAGACAGGAACTGAGTGAATGACTGCCCGATGAGGTCGAAGTTCTTGTGGTAGATGCCCTGCGGCTTGCAGTGAAGCGTCAAGTGTTTGACACCCTTCGCCACAGCCGACTCACCCGCAGTAAAGCCGATGCGTCGCAACTGCTCCAAGCGCTGAACAAACAGGTCGGCATCCACTACCTTGTTGGTCGCCTGGGTGTCGCCTTCGTCGGCTATGAGCGCGCTGGCCGACATGCCCTCACGGGCAATCTCGCCGATGCGTGCCCTCAGCCACTGCTCGCTGCGACACAGCACAATGGTGTCGTCGCCAACGTAATCGAGCAGTGACACGTTATCTTCCCTGCCTCCGCCCGATGGGCTGTTGTTGAGGATACTCACCTGATCCAAATGTTCCTCACTCAACTGGGTCTCGACGTTGAACGTGCGTATCGAGTCGATGTCATCGCCCCAAAAGTCGATGCGGTAGGGCAATTCGTTGCTATAGGAAAAGACGTCGAGGATGGAGCCGCGCACGCTGTACTGGCCTGGCTCATAGACGTAGTCGGTCGCAGTGAAGCCTAACTCGCGCAGCCTTGCCGCCACCTCAGTCAGGTCGGCAGTGCCACCCTTGCGCAACTGCACGGTGCTGGCCTCCACGTCCTCGCGGCGGCGCACCCGCTCAGCCAATGCCTCAGGATAGGTCACTACCCAACGCACCTCGGGGTCATCATACCAGCGGTTAAGCACCTCGGTGCGCAGAATCTCGTTGGGCGCATCAATCTGTCCGTACTTGATATCGCGCTTGTAGCCCGACGGGAAAATCAGCACCTGCTTGTCACCCACAATCTGGCACAGGTCATTATACATATACCCTGCCTCGTCCAGGTCGTTGACAACAATCAGGTAAGGGCAACCCTGCTGCGGCAATCGCGCAAACAGCATCGCCGCGCTGGACCCCGCCAGCCCGTCGATCACGGCATTACCGCCTGCCAGCAGTTTCTTCACTGCCGCCATCCGGCCCTTCCCGTTCACCAACTCACACAATTCCCGTATCTCCACAGTAGTATTTATTCTTTAGTCTTTTATTTCTGCTACCTCTTGAAACTCATCAATCCATTGCCTCAATTTTGATTGTAACAATAGTTTATCTGGAAGATAGAGTTGGTAAGCCGAAGCATAGATATTTGCCTCCTTTGGCAAAGTTAATTCAACAAGAGCATCATTTTTACTTTCACATAGCAGTATGCCAATTGTGGGCTTCTCAAAGTCCTGTTTCACATAGCGGTCATAGTAATTGACATACATCTGCATTTGCCCCAAGTCTTGGTGAGTGAGTTTATCTGTCTTTAGATCCACAAGTACATAACATTGCAACAATCGATTATAGAACACAAGATCAACATAGAAATGCTGTTCATCAAAAGTGAATCTTTTTTGCCGAGCCTCAAAGAGAAAACCTTTGCCAAGTTCAAGCAGGAACTGTTGCATCTTGTCGATAATGGCACTCTCCAATTTTGACTCTGTATAGGACACATCAGGCTTCAAACCCAAAAATTCCAGTGTTATTGGATTCTTGATGATATCCATGGGCTTTTCTACCGTTTGTCCTTCCCGTGCTAACCTCATAACCGCCTCCTTATCTCTGCTGAGAGCCAAGCGTTCATATAAGCTACTCCCCACTTGACGACTCAATTGGCGCACGCTCCAATCTTGTTGTTGACATTCAATTTCATAGAAACTCCGAGCGCTGGGGTCTTCAATACGCATCAGTATAAGATAATGGGACCATGACAATGAGAATCTAACAGTATCTTCAGATTTCCGCAACAGTGTTGCGGAAATCTCACCATTGCCAGCAATAGAAAGTGCATCATCAGGGGTCATTCCAGATTTCCGTAACACTGTTGCGGAATTTCTATAGACTTGATAAAACACTCTGCATTTCTCAAGAGTATCAACCGACCAGCCTTTGCCAAAACGTTCCGTCAACCTTCTAGATAAAGACTGCAACACCTGCTGACCATACTTTGCTCGGCTTTCTCCTTGTTGTTGCTCCTCAACAATATAATGCCCAACATAATATTTTGTATATACCTCTGTGGTATTTACAGTAGTTGCCACATGCAGTCGAGCTTGCTCTATCAGCATCGACACCTTCTCATATAGCGACGTCACTTTATTGTCTATGTCAATCAAGTCATTCATTGATGATTACATTTATTCTGACCTGCAAAATTACTCATTTTTCGTCAATTACTCCCTCACCCAACAGAATTAAAGGCAAACAAGCCCTATGTTTGACTCTGATGGTGCAAACATAGGGTTTGGATTTATTGTTTTCTCTTTAAGAAAGCGGAGCAGGGTTATTTTTTCTTTTTGGATTTAGGGGTGGTGGTTTTCTTGGCGGGTTTGGACTTGAGGTTGAGGATGCGGGCGTATTCGCCGGGATTGTCGAACATCTTCTTGGCGGCATCAAGGTATTCGTCGTCCTTGATGGAGTGCTGGACCTGGCCGCGCTGGTAATAAAGACGCTCCATGATTTCCTGGCCGATGAGGTAGGAGATGTCACGGCGGTGCAGGTCCAGATCGTGGTCCAGGTCATGCTTGAGCATGGCTTCGAGACGGTCGAACTGGGCAGAAGTGGAATCGTTCATATAGCCCTCGGCGGTCGCGGTCTTGCGCAGGGTTGCCAACTGCTGCTCGCACACCTTGTCATACTCGAACTTGTCCGCATTGATAAACTGCTTGAACTCGTTGAAGATTTCGTCGGTCACCTTGAAGTCGGTGGGATTGGCAATATCCTGGCCGTGCTCGGCAACATACTTGGTGGCAAAGTCAAAGTCCCAATGGTCGCGCATGATGTTATAAACGATGCGCTTCAACTCGCGAGGCTCCACCTTGATGTCGGGTTCGATGCCGCCGCCCTCACGCACCTCACGGCCATGAGCGGTGTGGAAGACGCGTGCCGTGCTGTCGGTCGTGGTCTTCTTGTAGGTGCCGTCGGCATTGCGGTTGCCGTAGTCCACCTCCTGGATGAGGCGTCCGCTGGGGATATAGTACTTGGCAATAGTGACCTTGAGTATACCATCATAGGGCAGCGAACGGGTGGATTGCACCAGCCCCTTGCCAAAGGAACGCGTACCGATGATAACCGCACGGTCCAAGTCCTGCAAGGCACCTGCGGTGATTTCGCTGGCGCTGGCCGAGCCTCCATCGATGAGGACAGCCAAGGGGATCTCGGTGTCAATGGGATCGACAGTGGTCTTGTAAGTGCGCTCAGTCGATTTGTCGCGTCCACGCATCACAAGAACCTGAGTGCCCTTGGGCACGAAGTAGCCCACAATCTGAATGGCACCCTCGACGATGCCGCCGCCATTGCTGCGCAGGTCCAGAACGATGTTTTTAACCCTGGGATCCTTCTTCAGTTCGATGAGGGCGTCGCGCACCTGCTGCGCCGACTTCTCGTTGAAGGACGTCAAGTCGATGTAGCCGATATTGTCGCGCGTCACACCGTAGTAAGGCACAGGGTTGACACTGATGGTCTCGCGGTTGAAGGAGAACGTCTTAATGCTGTCCTCGTCATAGGGTCGCACCACAGTCATCGTCAAGTGGGTGTTGGCCTGCCCTTTGAGACGTTTGCTCACCTGGTCGCTGGTCCAAGTCGCCGTGCTGTCACCATCGATCATGATGATGCGGTCACCCGAGCGCAAACCGGCCCGAGCGGCGGGGCTACCCTCATAGGGGCCACTGATATACACACCCTTCTTGCCATCGATGGTGCGTTCCATCAAGTAGCTGCCGATGCCGCCATACTCGCCCGTGCTGATGGTCATGAACTCGTCGGTCTCCTTGGCGGGGATATACTCGGTATAGGGGTCGATGTCTTCGAGCATCGCGTTGATGGCATTCTCGATGGTCTTTTGCGCATCGATAGTGTCCACGTAGAAAGTGTTCAGCTCCTTGTACAGGGTGCTGAAGATGTCCAGACTGCGTGCCACTGCGGCATCATCGTTCACCTTCTTCTCGTCGTCGGCCAGCGCTACCGGTGCTGCGAGGGCCATCACCAGGCAGGCCCATGCGATATAGTTGAGCGTCTTTTTCATTATATAATTATGTATTTGGCTGCGAAAATACTACTATTCCACGAAATGCGCTCGTTTTTGAGGTCTAAAAAACCTTTATGCGAGTAAAAAAAACAAGTTTTTTCATTTTTTTATTGCACAGTTCAATTATTGGTACTATCTTTGCACCGCATTTTTCGGCAGGGTCTGCCGCAAGGGTGCTGAAAAGCTTCTTTAGCTCAGTTGGTTAGAGCATCTGACTGTTAATCAGGGGGTCCTTGGTTCAAGTCCAAGAAGAAGCGCGACATAATAGATAGATATTTAAGAGAGGATTGCTTCTTTAGCTCAGTTGGTTAGAGCATCTGACTGTTAATCAGGGGGTCCTTGGTTCAAGTCCAAGAAGAAGCGC
>JAEEGL015366372.1_pt1 | contig 15710 bp, 9 predicted proteins | sample 9134231 | NCBI WGS metagenome assembly JAEEGL01 (sample SAMN16246548, study PRJNA631951) | gut metagenome | biome: gut microbiome; feature: rumen; material: fiber-attached | host: Bos | place: Iran: Karaj | collected 2018-10
CGAGGATTGATTCTTCAGATGTTTCGAATTCGTCTTTTGCGTTATTAGCATCACCTTTAGTATAATATATTTTCTTCTTGCCGTCTTCTTTAATTTTAGTAATTCTGTGCGTTATGATTTCGCCATTATGCGAAAACGCCATCACGTCGCCTACTTCCAATCTACCTTCTTTATCATAAAGAACTGCATCGCCACGATCAAAGATTGGAGCCATAGATCCACTAGCGATCGCAATCATTTTGTAGCGTAAAATCCCAGAGACCAGAATCGTAAGCGTTGCCAAAACTGCAAGCAGTGGAATTGTAATAAACGAAATATTTCTCATGATATTATTTTTCGATTTATCAATCTTGCCGCCTTGTTTTACAATCTCGTCTGGCAAATCACGTTTGACTAAACGATAAACTAGAAACGGCACAACTACCCACAGTACCGAATAAAGGTATTGGCTAAAATTTGGCACAATTGGCAATATATATAGATATAATCCTTTTGCCAGCCTAAACACTAAAGTCGGCATCATGCCCGCACGCTTCATTATGTAAGTGGATAATAGGCTTTCTGCCACAACTGGCAGAATAGCGGTGCACGTTACTATAAAAGCGGCTTCAATAGAATTAATTGCGCCAAGATGAGTTTCAATAGACAACCCAACCACGGCTAACACTATTGTGATCAATGCTAATATCAGTTTGTTTTCATAGGCACTGCCCACCACTATTTTACGCAAAAATTCCGAAGCGATGATGATTCCTAGAGTTGGCAATATTCCAGTCAGGAATATCTGTAAAGTTGGTGGGAAAAATGTTCTCGAGAACCCAACAATCAAACCGATATTAAAACACACGATCAGTGTTGCTGCCGACACTATGATAATGGACTTAGTCGCAGTCCTAGCATAGTTGCGGTTGACTTTGCTTGGTTTCAAAAAGTTGTTTGCAACCAACGCAAATAGTGCGACTGACCCTATTATGAGTATGGTTTTTAATGTACTTAATATATTTGGTGTGAAGAGGATGGTTATTGTCAAAATTAACAACAGAATGCTAATTATGACAATAATCTTCTCATTCCTCTTCACGGATGTCCTAAGTTAGATTAGTTTGTTACTTGATCGTAATTGAATGCAGCAGTTGCTGAGACGGTGACATCGCTAGATGGCAAACTAGCCTCATTAGCAGGTTGGATGTATTTCACATTAACAGTAACAGTTTCTTGATTACCAGCTGTTAAAGTGATTGCTGGGCTTGGGGTATAAGTAACTTTGTTTGAAGCCACGGTGCCACCAGTGGTGGTAGTGCCACTGAAGGTTTGGTTACCATAAGTTACTGTGTAGGTAAGATAGGCTGAATTAGCGGAAAGATCCGACAAAACTACGCTAGTGAGACCAGCGTCGAAGGTGCCAGCATTAACAGCGTCAACAGTAAATTCATATTCGTCGCCAGGCTTAGTAAGAGTAACCGAGAAGTCAACCTGAGTCTCGCCAGCTCTTGAAATAGTGTTTGTTAAACTGCTTCCTTTTGTTACGCTAACAGTGCCAGTTTCCGCAGGGCTCGCGCCAGATTTGCCGGCCCAGTGAATATCCCAGGCAGCTTTTTTGACGGTAACGTTGTTTGCACCACCGATATTAAGTGTAGTGGCGTAAGCAGCGAAACCGATACCCATGAACACCAATGCCGCAGCGAGTGCGATAATGGCGATGTTCTGAGGATTACGTTTCTTCGCAGTCTTCCTCGCGGCCCCCCTAGCTGACCCAGTGGACCTAGTTTTGGCCACCTTCGCAGTTCTGATTGATGTTTTTTTCTTTGTTGCCATAAATTTTTCCTTTTTTGTTTTTATATGCTTATGTTTAGCATGATACACCTAAATTATAGTTTTGTCAACGGTTATGCTAAAAAATACCTCTGGCTTACGCCAGAGGCTCTGCTACCTGGGGTTTATTGTTATAGTATGACACGTCTTCAAGCAGCTTTTTCCAGAAATTTTTTCGGAGTTCTGGAATACCTCCGTCTGAAAATGGAACGAAGAATTCTGCTTTTTCGAAGTTACCGTCTTTTTCTAAGCACTCTACCTTTTGTTTTGTATATGGAGTGACTAAAAACGAGTCTTCGAATATGATGGCAATGACCCCGTTTTTTTCGCAGTAAACCCTACGATTTTTAGAGGTTGCGAGAGCTCCTGCGAAGTCCCCCGCTTCTTCAAGAGTTTTAACTTCGCCATTCGGATAACGTACAGAGGTATTATTGGATACGAGAACACTGTCTTCTGTTACCCTTACTAAATTGGTAAGCATGGTACCTCCAGCGCTTAAAGCCCGCCGGCTATAAAATAGCCAGAGGTCAAACCTCGGCCTATATTCTCATTAGATCACATATATTTAAAAAAGTCAAGTTATAGTTTAGGATACCTCCTACAAAAAAATCCGCCCCGGCGACCTATTGGCCGCCGAAGCTTTGCGAGGGAAAAAAGAGGGGTTTTGCGCAAAAGACTAAAAGAAGTCATTGCACGCTTGCGTTGTTGTGTGTTTTTGCGGAAACACGATGAGTGGCGGGAGGACTTGCATAAACTCGTTTCGTGCTGGATAATCTCAGCAAAGGAATGATCTGCGGTGTGGCAAATACCGCATGTATTATATTTTTGTGGATGGCTTTGGTGATTATAATTGGATGGCTCACAAATGCAAATGCGAATCGTAATAAATCGAAGAGAAATGATTTATTATAAAAAGATAACCACTACGTCGCGTTCCGCAAAAACGACACAATTTTATAAACAGCGGACTAAGTATCTGACATAAGAAAGGACAAAAGGATGCCAGCATAGATTTTAGCCCAGCGTGTTTAACTGTTTTTAACTCTTTTCCGAAAAGAGCGAAAAACTCGGGATAGAGTTTTCAGGTATCAATAATAATATCACTTCTATCTAAAAAAATCAAGGCTTTTTCTGTAGTTGTTCTTCAATCTGTGCTTTGGTAATAGTCACTTCTGAACCAGCCGCAATCTCACCACTAAGAACTGCCCTTGCCACCAAGTTTTCTACCGTTTTTTGTACAATGCGACGCATTGGTCTGGCGCCTAATTTTGGATCATAGCCACGCTCTACTAGAAGTTCTTGGGCGTCTAGATCCAAATTAACTGTGATTTTGCGCGAAGCCAACTCTTTATTTACAGATTTAATAATTAGACCAACCACCTGAAGTAAGTCTTCTTTAGAAAGTGGCTTGAATAGACAAATTTCGTCAAAACGGTTTAAGAATTCTGGTTTAAATTCTCCGGAAGTAATTAATGTATCTGTAAGCTGATCTTTGAAGTTAGCCAAATCTTGCCCACTAGCAATGTAGTGACGGATTAGATCGGCGCCAGCGTTACTGGTAGCAATTACAATACAATCCCTAAAACTTACCTCGCGATTCTTTGCGTCACGCAAAATGCCTTCATCAAGGAGCTGTAAAAGTGTAGTCAAGACTTGTGGATGTGCCTTTTCGATCTCATCTAGTAGCACCACCGAGAACGGTTTTTTCATCACTTGCGCTGTAAGACTCAATGCGTCCTCGGCACCATCGGCAATCAAACGATTTACGTCGCTAGCGGACACGAATTCATTCAAATCTAGACGAATAATTTTGCTTTCGCCGTTGAAATATACTTCGCTTAGTGCCTTGGCTAGCTCGGTTTTACCTACACCAGTTGGGCCAAGGAACAAGAACGTGCCGATTGGACGGCCCGAATTGCGCACGCCTGCCGCTGCACGACGTAAAGCATCGCTTACGGTTTTCACAGCCTCAACTTGGTCGATCATTCTTTGATGGATTAAATCCTCAAGATTTAAGAGTTTTTGCGTATCTGCCTCGCTGCTTGCTACTTGTACTTTTACGCCCTCGGTTTTTTCAATTGCTTTTTGTACAGACCTTTCCGTTACTATGCCATTCTCGGCATAATTTGCTGCTGACTCTAGCAAAATTTTTGCTTTGCCTGGCATTTCTACATCATGGATGTAACGATCGCTCATTCTATAAGCTTCGAGTAGAGAGAAATAAGTGTAAAGTACACGGTGCTGGTACTCTAATACCGGAATTTGATCTTGCAAAATCTTGAGCGTTTCCTCTTCGTTGGCCGGCTCCACCATAATTTTATTAAGAGCATTAGCTAGCGCGCTATTTTTAGCCGAAATCTCTAGGAATTTTTGCTGATCCATCTCTAAAATAATGCGGGTTTTGCCGGCTTCAAGAATCGGCAAAAGCACATTCGAGATGTCTACCGAACCAGTGCCGTCTTCAAAGAACAAGTGTGCATTATCCAAACATACAATAATATTCTTTGCCGCGTAAGCTTCGTTAAATAATTTTACGACCAACATTTCTAGATCGCCGCGCTCTTTAGCTGAGCTAATTAAGGCCGTAGCATCTAGGTCAAACACTTGGCGGAATTTCAGATTGGACGGAATGTTACTATCCGCATCGAGCAAAATCTCTGCAAAAGCATTTACGATTGTGGTACGGCCGCTACCATAAGGTCCCACCAGGGCGATGTTTTGGCGACCTTCTTTTGAAAAAGTTGCCACCATTTTATTAATTATTTCCTGACGCGCCCCCTGTAAAATTTGCGTCTTGGCTGCTACTTCGCGTTCTCTCGAAATGTTTTTACCATATCTTTGCAAGGTTGGAATAAAGCCAAACGAAAAGTCTCTAGCAATTCCACCACTTCGGCGTGGCGCCTTTGCCCCTGCCACCAAGCCATAAAGATAGTTGTACCAAATTATACCCTGATGCAGATCCGAAACTTCCATTTTCATTTGTTTGAGCAGATTTTCGTGATCTGGGTAACTTTCAATCAAAGCCACTAACAAAATTCCGCCGTTAATTTGTTCGGAGTTAGTTTCTTTGCGGATCTCCAGCGCCTTTTCAAAAATTGGATTAATATCTTGCCCGAGCTGCCCCGAGATTCTAGCCAGTAAATCTTCACGGATACCAAACCTAACCATCATAAATACGCCGCTTCGAGTTTTCCCGAACATTCTAACCAGGGACTGTGGCGTCGGATGTGCGCCTAGTAACGATAGAGAGTTTCCGGATAGCACATCGTTAATAGTCTCGTGCTTGCCGATCGGAATGCGTTTGAGCTCATTCTTAATCCAGAAAGACACCATAAATGGAACAATTGCAAAACCGAAACAAATCCAACAAGATGAATCCTGAAATACCAAAAAAGCCACACCAAAGCCAATTAAGGCAATACCAATCAGTGCAATTAATACACGCACAAATGTGTTGGTTAAGGCCCTTGCTAACCTAGCTTCTCTAGCACGAACACTATAATAATGATATCCGGCTACCATAATTTAATCCCCATACAGGTTAGAACTATGCCGGCTATCGGCAAAAACGGCAAAAGTGGCCAGATAAGAACCATTACTAGCCCAACTGCAAATTCTAAAATTAATAGGATTAGTCCAAAAATCAAAATTCCAATGCGAATTATCGCGCCCACTAGACGCGAGATTAGGCGATCGATAAAGGCGTGAAATTTATCTGCTAAAGCTTCGCCGCCACTACCGGCATCAATTTGTTTAAATGGGGCAAAAAGCGTACGGATAAGCAAGCTGATCGAGAAAAAATCCGCTGCGCCACGCAACTTATCAATAAGCTTGGTAATAAAAACTTTCCAGCCGCGGGTATACCACCACTGCAGCATGACAAATGCCATCATGGTTATGATTATACACTATCTCACTTATCTTCGCCATAAAAATATGATAAAATACAAGAGTAATTTGCCGCCTTAGCTCAGTGGATTAGAGCATCTGTCTTCGGAACAGAGGGTCGTGGGTTCGAGTCCCTCAGGCGGTACCATTGACAAATTTAAGCATATGTGCTATAATGAAAAGATAACTCCTTTACCTAAGGGGGATTTTTTATTTTTCCACAACTTCTTGAAAAAAAGTCAAAAAAAGTGCTTGACAACACTAAAATACTTGTGCTAAAATCCTCGTGAGAGAAGGTCAAAAAACAAATTAAGATAAAAAATACTGCGAGAGATAAGGTGTTTATCTCGTGAAAATAAGAATATCAAAGGTGAGAACAGCAAAAGCCCTGATTTTTTCATTTCTAGGACTTTTAGCTTTCTGTATAATATCAACAATTAATTCTGGCGCGACCTACGCTACCACTTCTAGCGCGGTGATAAGTCAAAACTTAGTAGAGAAAGTCGCTTTAGGCAATAACGCAGTAGAATTTCTTCCTGCTTATCGAACCGAGTTCCACAAAATTGTCGAAACTAGAGACGGCTACATCATGGTGGGTCGAGAAGCCGACAAACTCGGCGAACGTCACTTTGCTCCTGCTGCAATAAAATATGTCGATTCAGACAACGATGGCAATTACGAAGTACAATGGCACAAAGTTTTGACGGACACCTCGGGCGAATACTTTGACGCTTTGTACTATGAAGATACTTATTATGGCAACGTTGACAAAACGATTCTAGTAGTAGGGCAGATTAATGACAAAGCCATTGTTCAAGTTCTAGATAACAGCAACGGCGATCTGCTAGACACCTATACTTCAGACACCGAAAGCGTTTATAAGTTTATAGGCAATGTAGGCGATAGTAACAACCATGACCAATTCGATGTTGCAGATGACCTAAAAGTATACGGTTTCGTTGATAAAGAAGGTACTACTTATAATGAAATAAGAAAAACATCAGATGGAACCAGTTACGACGATCAAACAATATTAATGATGCGAAATTCGGTTCATGATATTATAACGATTACCACCGGATCAGCTTCTAGAAGCGCTATTAGCGGCATCGGCAGCTTTACTGTTTATGGCGATTTTATTGCTGGCGCGGTCACGGATGGTTCTTTTGCTGTTATTACGAGCGATAATAAAGTCCAACAATACAGTATTTATGATGGCGGCACAGTAAGATACGAAACGGCACTTCCAGCAGATTTCACCCCTACTGATATAACGATGACTAATTTTGGAATCTCTCGAGCCGTCTATGTTCGCGGCTATAGCAGAAAGAGTTGTGACCTTGGCGGCTTTAGTAACAACGAAGACGTCATGTATAAGATCTTAGACGGTGACATAGTTTATGCAAAAAGCCTACTTTCTGGATCGAGAGCAAAAAATGATATTCTTGCTGTTTCTGACACACAAGTAATAGTTAGCTCGACAGTCTTTCAAGGTATAATCGAGAGAGTGAATGCTAGGACCGTTTGGTATACTGATGGCGATAATCCAGACGTAACCTATGAGTTCAAATCTTCCGATAACCCAAATATCACCAAGTGTGACTCTAACAACAATGACTCCAACACTGCTGTTACTAGCGTAGCTGCTGGGAATATTTTCGATCCTAAAGAGCCAAGCGCTACAGGTTTTACCTTTGATGGTTGGTACACCGATCCTGCTCTCAGTGATAAAATTGCTCCAACAGGCACTATCGTAGTGAATGAAGATACCACCCTTTATGGCAAATGGAGCCGTAATACCTATAATGTTACATTTTCATGGGGAGGTGCTCATCCAGATGCAAGCTTGCCGGCCGATCAACACCCAGCCTATGAAGGATATGTCACCCGACCTGCTAATCCAGGCACTTATAGTGGGTATACATTCAATGGATGGTTTGATTATTGTGGCGGCCACCAATTTGACTTCAATAATACTCAAATTACCAAGAACACTACCATTTACGGTTGTTGGAGCCAAGACCAAAACACTGTAACTTTCCGTTCAGTCTCTAGCGACCACCCAGAAAGCTATACCCCAAGTACTGCATTTTATAGCAAAACCGTAAACTACGGAGAAACCATTACCCTTCCAAACCCAAGAGCCAGTGGTAATAATAGTAGAAACTACACCTTCAACGGTTGGTATCTTGACGAGGGACTAACTAGATTCTACGGAACACCTGGCCAAACATCAGATGCAATCACGACCGGACTTACCCTTTACGGCGAATGGATTGATCATACAATTAGGATTGAAGAGGGCGACGATGGCCTAGAACTAGTCAACCCAGACAACCTTACTTCGATTACTTTCGACAAAGAGTCCAATGTCCTGACTCTGGATGGGCTTCAATCTGATTACCCTATCAAGATTGATACCGATGAAGAAGTCACCGTTGTGTTAAAGAATGAAAACCTTATTAGTGGTGACTTTAGTAGTGCTCTTACATCTGAAGGACCGCTCACTATTATTGGCGACGGTAGTCTGACTACAATATTTGTAATGAGTAATCAGGACCTCAACATAGAAGATACCACTGTGACGGCACTTTACATCAGCGCCCAAGGGGACACTAACATCAAAGATAGTGATGTAACTGTCGCTGCTATCGAGGCTTATGGTGATGTTAACATAGATAATAGTAATCTTAACGAGCTTGCAGAAGACAGTTATCCTGCTATTGCCACAACTGGTGATCTTAATATCACCAACAATAGCACTGTCAAATCCGAAAAAATAGAAGTTTTGAATGATGGCAACATCAATATTAAAGATAGCGAAGTTGTTATTAATAAACATATGACAACTAACAACGGAGATATCAATATCGAAAATAGCGACATCACCGTAATGGAAGAAGGCATTGGCACAGATTCAGAACATGATATTAATATCAAGAATAGTAACGTTGCCACTAATGGAACGTTAGCTACAACAGGCGGCGACATTAATGTCACCGACGGTAGCGCTGTCACAGTTGATGGTATGATGATGGCAGAAGATATCTTAGTTAAAGACTCAAAACTTGATCTATCGACAGAAGAACCGTTAACAGTTAACAATATTACTGTTGAAAACGGCGAACTCAACGTAAACTTTGATATAGACGACGAAGGCAATGCGTTGAGAGTCAACGAAGTCTTTAAACTAGATGGTGGCAGCGTTAATTTGAACAATGATGCTGGAGGTAATTACTTTATATCCGCACTCATAATTGAAGATGGCAACTTTACCGCTGAGGCCGATGTTATAACAAACCAAATTGTCGACAACTATATCACAGAAATCAACGGTGGTAGCTTAACTATCAAAGGTAGCACTGATGGTGACAACCTTGGCTGTGGCCTTTCTACTGCCTTTGCAATTTTCAACGGTGGCGTGACGAATATTACCACAGTTGTTGATGACGAATATGCGCCAAACCTAGCCGTCTGTGTCGACCTTGATGGCATGTCCGGAGAGTCTAAGAGAGACGCAATGCCAAATATTATCTCTGGCGCCAAAGAAATTCTAGGAATAGATTTGGTCGAAGGAAACTACATCCAATTTAACGGTGGCGATAATACTCTAAAGGGCGGACTTAGCTCTGCTGGTGTCCTCAGCTTTGAAGAAGACGTAAAAGATACCATTAGTGTTGCTGAAAATATGGTCCAAGATCCAGAAGGTACTACGATCGACAAAGCTGGATTACAAATTGATACAAATCTCTATCTATACATCAATACCTTCTCTAATGGCGGAGTGATGGAAGTAGATCCAGATCTTGGTATCATCACAAACACAGCTAGATACGTCCACATTTATCCTTACGTAGAGCCATACGTTCCTCCAGTACCAAATACGGTCGACTATGAAATCGTCATTGTAGCTATAGCTATACTTGTCGCAGTGCTATTCCAGGGCGCTATCATCGCCGATCTTTATCGTCGCATCCACGGTTATGAAGAAGAAATCACTACTGTAGAGTCTGGTAATACCATGATGGATAATCAGCCAGTATCAGAACAGCCTGCACAAGATCAGCCGGAAGAATCTCCAGCCGAGACAGTAGAAGTTAAATTTAACAATACTCAGCCAAAAGAACAGGACGATTCCCACGATATCGGTGACGAGTATTATTATTAATTAGCTAAATTTTCCCTAATCTAAATAAACACCGCAAAAATCCCCACGAACACCTGGGGATTTTTGTCGGGAGGTTAAATTAGCACTCTTGACATTCGAGTGCTAATAAACTACACTAGATTCATGCAAGAAGAATTCAGTGAAATCATGAATCGTCTATCTGAAAATGCTCGTTTTGCATTGCAGAAAGCTGATTACTATAGTAAAAGATACAACAATGGTTATATGGGCACAGAACATCTTTTGCTCGGAATTCTTTCCCAAGATACTTCTACCGGTGCTCGTCTTCTCATGGAAGAAGGAGTAGAGCTTGACGCTGTCGAGAAAAAACTAAATCGTGTGCCTGTCGACGTTCCTGGCGCTCAAATGGCCATGATGTCTTTATCCGAAGCCACCGTCCTTACTCTCCGTATGGCTATGAATTTTGTTCAAGAACAGGGAATTGAAATTATCGGTACCGAACATATATTATACGCATTGGTTAGCCAACCAAATTCTCGTGCCGGCCTGATGCTTACTGATCTCAAAATCGACCTCGAAAATCTCGCTGACAACATCGAAAAACTCGCCGAAAAGCAGGCCGAAACCGCCAAAATCAAGAAAGAAAAGCAAAAATATAGCCGCAATCGCGCCCCAATGAAATGGCTCACTCGCTATGGCCAAGACCTTACCGAAATGGCCAGACAGGGAAAATTAGATACTGTTATCGGCCGTGATCAAGAAATCGAACGCATGGTTACCGTACTTTGCCGCCGCACTAAGTCCAACCCAGTGCTTATCGGCGAAGCCGGCGTTGGTAAAACCGCTATTGTCGAAGGTCTTGCCACCCGCATCGTCAAAAACGAAGTGCCAGGCCTCCTGATTGGTAAGCGTATCTTTCAGGTAGATTTGTCTTCTATGGTTGCCGGCACCAAGTTCCGCGGCGAATTCGAAGAGCGTATCAAAGGCGTGATCGACGACGCTACTAGCGATGAATCAATTATCCTCTTTATTGACGAGCTTCACCTTCTTTCTGGTGCTGGCTCGTCCGAAGGCTCCATGGATGCCGCCAACATCTTAAAACCAGCTCTCGCTCGCGGCAAAATCCACCTTATTGGCGCCACTACTCTAGACGAATATCGCAAAAACATCGAAAAAGACAAGGCTCTTTCCCGCCGCTTCCAAACCGTCATGGTTGAGGAGCCAACCAATACTGTTACTCTCCGTATTTTGAAGGGTGTCAAAGGTTACTATGAAAAATATCACGGCGTAAATATTCCAGATAATATTTTAGAAACCGCCATCAACATGTCCAGCCGCTACATCAACGATCGTTTTATGCCAGATAAAGTTATTGATGTGATCGACGAAGCTTCCGCTATTGCTAAAGTAGAGGCAGATAAAAAAGGCGGCTCCACTTATAAAAAACTTAGAATCGAAAAAACCGCACTAGAAGAGAAGATTGAGCAGTCCGCCGAAAAAGAAGATTACGAACGCGCTGCACTCTATAAAACTCAACTTGCCAAACTCGAAGCCGAACTCAAAAAACTCGAGAAAAAAGGCGCAAACAAAGAAACCACCCCAACCATTACCGAAGAAAATCTCGCCCGCGCCATTTCCCTTAAAACCGGCATTCCAGTATCCAAAGTCCATGGCTCCGAAATGAAGCTCTTAATGAATCTCGAAACCCACCTCAAGAAATCCATTATCGGCCAAGACGAAGCAATCGAAAAAGTTGCTAAAGCTATTCGTCGTGGTCGCAGCGGTATCATCAATCCAAACCGCCCAATCGGTAGCTTCCTCTTTATGGGCCCAACTGGCGTTGGCAAAACCGAGCTTGCCCGCGTAATCGCCCGCGAAGTTTTTGGCGGCGACAACGCCTTGATCAAAATCGATATGTCCGAATTTGGCGAAAAGCACAATGTTTCGCGCCTCGTCGGTGCTCCGGCTGGCTATGTTGGCTATGATGATGGTGGCAAACTTACCGAAGCCGTCCGCCGCCGCCCGTATTCTGTGATTTTGTTCGATGAAATCGAAAAAGCCCACCCAGACGTCTTCAACATGCTTCTTCAAATCTTAGAAGACGGTATTTTGACCGATGGCCAAGGCAATAAAATCAAGTTTAACAACACCATCGTGATTCTAACTTCCAACCTTGGCTCAAACGAAATGTATCGCGAATCTGAGCTCGGCTTTACCGCTCGTACATCAAAAGACAAAAAAGCTCTCGCTGCCGAATACGAAGAAAACAAAGCCGCCGCCATGAAAGCTTTGAAAAAATCCATGCGCCCAGAACTCATCAATCGTCTCGATGCTATTCTCGTCTTCCATGCACTTACTAAGAAAGATGTTGATAAAATCTTTGATAACCTAATCGAGGACCTCAAAAAGCGTCTTGCTACCAAAAATTTTGGTCTTAAAGTCACTCCCGAAGCTAAAAAATGGCTCATTAATATCGGCTACGATCCGAAAAATGGCGCTCGTCCACTTCGTCGTGCTATCGAAGATTATGTTGAGTCTTTGCTTTCTGAAGCTATTATTAACTCCAAGCTTACTTCTGGCAGTATTGCCACTATTCAACTTGAGAAAAAACATTTAAAATTAGTAGTAGAAAATGAATAACGAACCAAATAATTTAAACAATCAACCAATTAGTAACGACTCGCAAATACCAGCTCAAGAACCACAGCCGCCAGTTTCTATTCTCGAGGTCCCTATTAAAAAACCTAATAAAAAAACCAAAAAAATCACCTCTATTATTTGCGTGTTTATCATTATTGCTTGCGCTCTATATCTTTTGTCGCAACAAGGCTTTATGCAAGATCGTCTCAAGGCCTGGTCTTTCAAGCCAACCGCTGAAATTTCTGCATTGGAAGAAAAATTAAATCTTACTGATGATGGTAAAATAATTTTTGCCGCTTCGGAGCCAACTTTGGAACAGCAAGAAGATTTTAATAATCATTGTGAAAGCCACGAAAAAGAAATATCGATATTAGGCTGCTATACTAATCGCAAGATTTATCTTTACGACATTAAAACCGATGAGCTTCCAGGCGTCGTCGAATCTACCACTGCCCACGAGCTTCTACATGCTATTTGGGCGCGCCTTTCTTCCTCCGAACAAAATACTCTCCAATCAAAACTACAGCAAGTTTATTTAGATAATTACGATATACTTTCAAAAGATCTAAATCTTTACGACTCTGGAGATCAAAACGAAGAGCTTTATGTTCGCGCCGCTACGCAAATCGCCAATCTCCCAGATGATCTAGAAAAACATTATGCTAAATATTTCAAAGACCAAGATGCTATTGTTGTATATTACGATTCATACATTACGCCATTCAGAAAACTTGAAGAAGAAATGAAAGAACTAGAGCAAGAATTAGCAGAACTTGGCCAAGTGATTGATCAAAATACTGCCAAATACGAGGCTGACGCTGATAGCTTGTCTGCCGAAGTTGAAGAATTCAACAATTGCGCCAATACTGTCAACTGTTTCTCTTCACAATACACCTTTAATACTCGTAGAAATGAGCTTTTAGCAAAGCAATCTGCGCTCGACGAACTTTACGAAAATATTAATTCCGACATTGAAACTTACAACGAAAAAGTAGAAAAATATAACAACAGTCTATTTCGTACCGAAGAATTGCAGAATATCATTAATTCCAATGCTAACCCAGGCGAACTAATTAAATAGAAAGGAAATTATGAAAAACTACCTAGTTCCAACCATTATCGAAGAAACCAATCGCGGCGAACGCGCCTACGATATTTACTCGCGTCTTTTGTCTGAGCGCATCGTCTTTCTCGGCGAAGAAGTCAACGCACATACTGCCAATATCGTAATCGCACAGCTACTTTATCTTGCCCACGAAGACAGCAAAAAAGATATTAAACTCTACATCAACTCTCCTGGCGGCAGCGTTTATGACGGCCTCGCCATTATTGATACCATGAATTATATTGAGCCAGATGTCGAAACTATCGGCATTGGTCTTCAGGCCTCCATGGGCGCGATGTTGTTGTCTTCTGGCACTAAGGGCAAAAGATATTGTTTGCCAAATGCTCGCATTATGATTCATCAACCATCTTCCGGCACCGAAGGCAAAATCACCGATCAAGAAATTATGTTAAGAGAGGGTGTTTTCCTCAAAAAACGCCTCGCCGAAATCTTTGCCAAAAACACCGGCAAAAGTCTTTCTCAAGTTGAAAAAGACATGGATCGCGACCATTGGATGTCTGCCGAAGAAGCCAAATCCTACGGCATTATTGATAAGGTTATTAAATAACTCGCTTCTGCTTTTAGAGACTTTTTAGTGTGCTAAACTAAGAGTATGGCTAAATCAAAAACTAAATTTGTTTGCCAAAATTGTGGCGCCAGCTTTACTAAGTGGGCTGGGCTGTGCGAAAGTTGCGGTGAATGGAACACGCTCGTTGAGCAAATCGTCGAAGAAACCTCGGCAAAATCCGCTCTGTCCAAAGGCCAATTTTCTGGTAAAAAATTAGATTACGTTAGTATTAAAACTATTGCTCCATCCGATGCTAAAGAGCGTTTAAAAACTAAGTTCAAAGATTTGGACGAAGTTTTAGGCGGCGGGTTTTTACTCGGCTCCGTTTCACTACTTGCCGGTCAGCCAGGCATTGGTAAGTCTACTCTTCTCATGCAAATTTGCGCTGAAATTTCTAAAACCAAAAAAGTGCTTTATATCTCCGGCGAGGAATCTGCCGGGCAAGTTAAACTTCGTGCCAAGCGCCTCGGTGCTGACTCCGAAACCCTAGCTTTTGCCAGCTCTACTTCCGGCAACGACATCGCTAAAACCATCGAATCCGGCGAATTTGATTTTGTAGTAGTAGATTCAATTCAGACTCTTTCCATGGACGAAATCTCTTCCGCTCCGGGCACCGTTTCACAGGTTACAAACTGCGGCAATCTTATCATTCGCGCTGCTAAATCCACCGACACAGCCGTGGTTATCGTTGGCCACGTCACCAAAGAGGGAACTTTGGCCGGTCCAAAAGTTTTGGAACATCTCGTGGATGTAGTTTTAAATTTTGAAGGCGATCGCTACGGCGGCTTCAAAACCGTTCGTGCCATCAAAAATCGTTTTGGTTCCACTACCGAAGTTTCTATTTTTGAAATGAACGAAAAGGGCTTAAAAGAAGTGCAAAATCCTTCCGCCGCTTTGCTTGCCGAACGTCAAAACACCGACGGCTCCATTATTCTGGCCACACTCGAGGGTACGCGCCCAATTTTAGTTGAAATTCAGGCTCTTGTTACGCCTACTAATTTTGGCTATCCAAAACGCACCGCCTCGGGCTTCGATTTAAATCGTCTAAATCTTCTAATCGCCGTAATCGAACGTCGTACCAAGCTCAAACTCAGCGACAAAGATATTTTCGTAAACGTAGTTGGCGGTCTTAAAATTCAAGATTCTGCCGCCGACCTTGCCGTTTGTCTTGCTATCGCCAGCGCGGTCGCCGGACGCAAACTTTCCGAAGATTATGTTGTGTTTGGCGAAGTTGGCCTTGGCGGCGAAGTTCGCTCTGCTTTCCGTCCAGACCAGCGCATTGCCGAAGCTAAAAAACTCGGCTTTACTCATGCTATCGCTCCCGCCACCATCAAAAATAAGTTCGTCATTCCAGTCAAAGACCTCCGCCAAACTTTAATCAACTACGTAAAATAATGAAAATTCTTGGCATTGACCCAGGCACCGGCATTTGCGGTTTTGGTGTGATTGAAATTGGCAAAAATAATCAAGTTAAAATGCTCGATAACGGTGTGATTACCACGCCACCACACACTCCACTCCCGGATCGCCTGCTTGATATTTATGATTCGCTCCATGAGATAATTAAA
>JAEEGL013670203.1_pt1 | contig 15709 bp, 11 predicted proteins | sample 9134231 | NCBI WGS metagenome assembly JAEEGL01 (sample SAMN16246548, study PRJNA631951) | gut metagenome | biome: gut microbiome; feature: rumen; material: fiber-attached | host: Bos | place: Iran: Karaj | collected 2018-10
AGCGTTAGATACATAAACTACAATTGCATTATCCTTAAGAGTACCATCATTTTTATATGCTCCAATACCATCAGTATTTCCAAAATGAGCATAGCCTGATCTATCTTGAGCTGATACATAAACCTTATCTATTATTGTATTTGCATTATTCTTAGTGATTTTAATTGAATAATAGCTTGGAGATATTCCTAATATATCTGCCCTAATTGTATTATTCTTTTTTCTAACTAATTCACTATCAAGTACTGTATAGCTTGCATCAGTAGACTTTTTATAAGAAATAGAATAGTTATTTACGGAGTCGCCTGTTGGACATTCAAATTCAATATATGCACACTCATTACCACCCTTAATAGTAGTAATATTCAAATTATTGCTATTTTCATTAATAGTATGTGATTCAATTGGAGTAACTGAAGCTTCGGCTTGACTAGTTGTTTGAGTTCCTTCACTACCTTCAATAGTGGCTGTATTATTTGGTGTTGCAACCAAATTACAAGACGCTAAAAGAAGCGCAAGAAGTGATGTTAATGGTATAAGTTTTTTCATATATTTTTAACCTCGCATGTTTTTATTATATTCGAGTTAATATCTTTTTCAATTTGAAAATATATGAAAATAAATAGTGAAACAATTTTTGTTATTATGTCAATTTTATGGTATATTTTAATTAGGTGATATATATGTATGAAAAACTTTTAAGATCAAGAGTATTTAGAGATCCTTTATATGGATATATAACTGTTGATTACAAGCTAATAGCTGATTTAATTGATTCAAAGGAATTCCAAAGATTAAGGAGAGTAAGACAGCTTGCTGGAGTAGGCATGGTATTTCAAACTGCTGAGCATTCAAGATTTACGCATTCTTTAGGCGCATATCATATGGCTAATCTAATCTTAGATAATGTTGATGGAATTGAAACATTATCAGATTATGAAAAAATGGTATTTAGAATTAGTGCGCTTTTACATGATATTGGACATGGTCCATATTCTCATGCTTTTGAAGGAATACTTGATGTTCCTCATGAGGATATGACAATAAGAATCATTTTATCACCACTTACAGAAATTAATAAAATACTATCAATTAATGATGATTTAGCACGCGACATCGCATCTGTTATTAATCACGATAATAGATTCCCATTAATAGAGGCATTAGTATCATCACAGCTTGATGTTGATAGAATGGATTATCTATCAAGAGATGCCTATATGAGTGGAGCTGCTTATGGTCATATTGATTATTATAGAATTTTAAGAAGTATGGTTATTAGAGATGATAAGGTATTAGTACGTGCATCTGGTGTCCATTCAATTGAATCATATCTAATGAGTAGATACCATATGTATTTCCAGGTATATTATCACCCAACTGGAAGAAGCTATGAAACAGTACTTGAATCTATTTATGAAAGAATTAAGGATTTAGCAAATGAAGGCTATAACTTTAATTCAAATATCTCATCATTTTTGAAGGTATTAAAGGATTCAAATGATATCACATCATATATAGATGTTGATGACTTCTATGTTACAGGCTTTATTAAGGAATTAGTATATTCAGATGATGAAATATTAAAGACCTTATGTAATTCATTCTTATATAGAAGACTATTTAAGATGATTGATTTAAATGAAATAGATGAAAATGATAAGGACACTATAATTAGTGAAATAGAATCAAAGTTTGATGATTCTAATAAAAAGTATTACTTTAAGCATGTTAAGGCGTCAGGAGTTGCCTACATGCATTCAAAGAAGAGTGATATTAATGATATAAAGGTATTACTTCCTGATGGTAATATTAAATCATTAGATCAATATTCACCAATTATTAAGTCACTTCGATCATCAAGCTATAAAGAAATAGAAAGAATTTATTATTTGGACAAATAATTATGGAAGATATTATTGTTGTAGAAGGATTACATGATGAAATTAGATTAAAATCAATATATCCTAATTGTAATTGTGTAATCACAAATGGATCTGAAATATCTAAAGAAACTCTTGATTACATTAAGGAGCTTTCAAAGAATCACAACATAATCATATTTACAGATCCTGACTCACCAGGTGAAAAAATAAGAAGCAGAATACTTGAGGTAGTACCTAATGCTAAAAATGCATTTATTAGAAAAAAGGACTCAATCAGCCATAACCATAAAAAGGTTGGAGTTGAGCATGCCAAAAAAGATGTAATTATTGATGCACTTGATGGTATTTATAATAAGGAATCTAAATCTACAGGCACCCTTACTAATCTTGATTTATTTAAATTAGGATTAAATGGAGATAGCAATAGTGCTAAGATTAGAAATATGATTTCAAATGAATTAAATATAGGTATGCCTAATTCAAAGCAATTCTTAAAAAGATGTAATACATTAGGAATTACCTATGAAAAGCTAGAGGAAATGACATGGAAGATAAAATCGGAAATGAAAAATATATAAATGAAACCTTAAGAAAGAATAATTTGCACGCAAAGAAAAAGTTTGGTCAAAACTTTTTAACTAATGAGCGTATCCTAGATTCAATCATTGATTTATCAGAGGTCGATAAGGATACACTAGTTATTGAGGTAGGACCAGGCTTAGGCTCACTTACTGAAAGAATTTTAAAGCGTGCAGGTTTTTTAGTTTCTTATGAAATTGATCCTGATTTAATTCCTATTCTTAATGATAATTTTAAGGATTACGATAATTTTAAATTAATTAATGAGGATATCCTTAATATTGATATTAATGAGGATATTAAGAAATATCAAGGTAATCTATCTAAGGTATATATGGTTTCAAATTTACCATATTATATTACTACACCAATTATTATTGGTATGCTTGAAAAGACAGATAAGATTAAAAGATATGTCATGATGATGCAAAAAGAGGTAGCTCTTCGTCTTACTGGAAAGCCTAATACTAAGGATTATGCAGAAATATCAGTTGCGATTAAGTATAGGGGAGATTCTAAAATAATTTTAAATGTACCTAGAACAGCATTTATTCCATCACCTAATGTTGATTCATCTGTAATCGCAATTGATTTATATGAAAGTAAGAGATATTTCCCAAAGGATGAGAAATTATTCTTTGAGATTACAAGAATAGCATTTAATCAAAGAAGAAAGACTTTATTAAATAATTTATCTACTAAATATAAGAAGGAAGTCATTCTTAAAATGATTAAGGACTTAGGCTATAAGGATGCTATAAGGGCAGAAGAATTAACAATTGATGATTTTATAAAAATATCAGATTATATGGGTGATAATAATGCTTAAATTAAAAGCCTATGCGAAGATTAACTTAGCCCTAGAGGTTATGGATGTTAAGGATGGATATCATGAGGTAAATAATATCATGATACCCATATCTTTATATGATGAATTAGAATTTGAAAAGTATGATTCAATATATATTGAAAATGACATCTTTAAAGGTAATAACATCATAGAAAAGGCCGCTAAATTATTCTTTTCTTACACTAAAATTAATGGTGGAGTTAAAGTAAAATTAAATAAGAATATTCCATCTGAGGCAGGCCTTGCTGGAGGATCTTCTGATGGGGCTAATACCCTAAAGGGATTAAATATATTATATGATAGTAAGCTATCAGATGAAGAGCTAATTGAATTATCCTCTAAGCTTGGATCTGATGTTGGATTTTTCATTAAATCAACTCCTGCAATCTGTAAGGGTAGAGGAGAAAAGGTATTTAGTCTAGATTCTAATTTAGATAGCATAAAGCTATTATTAATTAAGCCAAATACAGGACTTTCTACAAAGCTTGTATATGAGAATTATAAATACTTAGGTGAAAGTAAAGAAGTATGTATTTCTAATATAGAAAAAGCATTAAAAACTAATGATTTTAAGCTTTTAAAGGATAATATATTTAATGATCTAGCAAAGACTTCCCTTTCATTAAATAAAGATATGAAATACATATATGATACTTTAAAAGAAAAAGGCATTGATGTATATGTATCAGGTAGTGGTCCAACTATGTATTTACTTAATCCAACAGAAGATGAAGTAAGTATTTGTAAGGAACTATTTAAGAATGAAATATTAATCGAGTGTAACACTTTATAGTTAAAATGTCTCTATAGATTTCAAGTCTATAGAGAATTTTTTCATTTATTGAAAATAAATGCTCTCTGTTATATAATCTAGATATTAGGTTTTAAATATGAAAAAGAAAGACAAAAAAGATAAAAAAACAGTAAAAGAAGAAATTAAAGAATTACTTGATGATGCTATGAATGATGATTCAATTCCTGATGAAACTAAGAATTTACTTTCTGATTTATCAGATAAGCTTGATAATGGCGAATTATTATCAAAGAAGAACTTTATTAAAACTAACATATTGATGTTTTTCTTAAAACTATGTGTATCATTCATTATAATGACAGCATTATCTGGATTTTTATTTCTTTTCATAAATTATAAAAACCTATATTTATTTTTAGTAATACTAGTTTTATCTATTTCAATGGGTATCGTAAATAATATACTTACAAGTATCTCATTTACAAGTATGGGTAACGCAACACTTTTATATATTATATACATTGTTGGGTTATGCCTATTAAACACATATTTAGTTAAGTTCTTTACTTATACAGAACTTGTACCAATATTTTATATTACAAGTGATTTACTAACATCAGTTGTTACTAAAAAGCTATTAAGGAGGAAGCTATGGGTTATATTTTAATTAGCCAATTTCAAGAGGATAACAATCTTGAATTACTTGCCGGAAAAGGTGGTTTAAATAGAAAGATAGTAGATGAAGAATTATCACGTCCAGGATTAGAGTTTGCTGGATTTTTTGACTTTTTCGAAAGTCAAAGAGTATTACTTGTTGGATCAAAGGATAATTCATTCTTAAATACACTTCCAGCAGAGGTAAAGAATAAAAATGTTGAAAAGATATTTGAGCTTGAGCCTCCATGTATAGTATTTTCAATGAAGGTAAAAATTGATAAGATTTTTTATGATATGGCAGAAAAGTATAATGTTCCTATCTTTAGATGCAATTTAAGAACATCTCAAACCTCATCTAAAATATATACATATTTACAATACAAGCTTGCTGAAAGACTATCAATTCATGGAACCCTACTTGATATTAATGGTATGGGTACATTAATTATAGGTAAAAGTGGAATAGGTAAATCTGAAACAGCTCTTGATTTAATCAAAAGAGGACACCAATTAATTTCAGATGATTTAGTTGAGGTAATGGAAAAAGAACCAGGTAATTTAATTGGTACATCACCTGAAATATTAAGAAAATATATGGAAATTAGAGGTATCGGTATTGTTAATGTAGTTGATATGTTTGGTGCTGGTGCTTTTAGAGATAGAAAGAATATTAGACTTGTCGTTGAGCTTGAAAACTGGGATGAGTCAAAATATTATGATAGATTAGGACTTGAATCAAGTAAGATTAAGTATTTCAATACAGAAATAACTAAGGTTACTATACCAGTTTTACCTGGTAGAACAGTATCGCTATTAGTTGAATCTGCCGCTATGAATGAAAAGCTTAAGCTTTTAGGATATAACGCAGCGATGGAGTTTGTATCTAAGGTTGATGAAAGAGCCTTAAAGAAAAGAGATGATGAATAATGCTTGCACTTCCTACAGGATTTAATATTGGAAGTCTTACAATTACATTTTACGCAATATTCATATTAACTGGTGTTTTAATTGGTGTAGTAATGTCAGTTAAGGAAGGTAAAAGACTAGGTATTAGTAGTGATTCAATATATTTAGGTGTATTAATCACACTTCCTATTGCGATAATTGCTGCGAGATTATGGTATGTTTTATTTAATATAACAAACTTCCATTCATTTGCGGAAGTTTTAGGCTTTAAAGATGGAAAATTTGAAGGATTATCAGGTCTTGCTATTCAAGGCGGTATAATCGCAACAGTTATAACTGTATATTTATATTGCAAGAAAAGAAAGATTTCATTTTATAAAATAATGGATGTTGTACTTCCTGGTATGCTATTTGGTCAAGCATTAGGTAGATGGGGCAATTTCTTTAATCAAGAATTATATGGTCCAGCTATCGTGACTGATTGGTATAAGGCAGTAATATCTGGTTTATTTGGTGATCAAATGATGATCAAAGGAGCACTACGCCATCCAGTATTCTTATATGAAAGTCTACTTAATTTAGTAGGTTTAGGTATTATATTCTTCTTTAGATATAAAAAGAATAAGATACTTGAGCTTGGTGATGTTGGTGCCTTTTATTTAGTATGGTATGGTTTAGTTAGAACATTTACTGAATCATTAAGATTATTTGGATCACCTGGAGATCCTCTAATGATGGGTCCAATTCCAGTATCTATATTTATATCAGCAATATTCATTGTATCAGGTGTTACTATTCTAATTTTAAAGAGAGTATTATCAGGAAAGCTATTTGTAAAAAGAAAGCTATATCATGATGAGCTTGAGGACATTAGAAATCAAAAGCCAGATACAGTTATATTTGATTTAGATGGTACACTTCTTGACACAAGAGAATTAATTTATAGAAGTTTTATTCATACATTTGCTAAATTTAGACCAGAGAAGGTATTAACTGATGAGGAATTAGAATCATTCTTTGGACCTACTTTAAGACAAACATTTGAAAAGTATTCTGATAGCGAAGAAGAAATAAAGGAAATGATAGAATACTATCGTGAATTTAATATCGCTAATCACGATAATTTCGTTAAGGAATTTAGAGGTGTTAAATCAACTTTATCAACTCTAAAGGCTAAAGGTTATAATATCGCAGTTGTTTCATCTAAGAAGGATGATTTAGTTAAGCATGGCTTAGATCTATGTGGTATTTTAGATTACATTGATGTTGTAATTGGTGCTGATAGTGTAGAAAATCATAAGCCAGCACCAGATGGAATATTAAAGGCTATTGAAGAACTAAAGTTAAATGTTGAAAAGAAAAAGGAAGAATTAGCTACTTCCAAGAAAAATGATAATAAGATTAAATATCTATTTAAAAAAATGTTTAAGATTAGAATAAAAGAAGTAAAAGACATTTATTATATTGGAGATACATTAAATGATATCTTAGCAGGTAAGGCTGCGAATGTAAAAACTATTGGTGTTTTATATATTCCACATCCTGAGGTGATGCTAGAGGCTAATCCTTCTAATGTAATATCAAAGATGAGTGAACTATTAGATATTTGTGGTGAATAAATATGAGTTTTACTAATGATGTAAAAGAGGATTTAATTAATATTTCATCAGAAGATATTAGTATTTCTATGGCTGAAGTTGAGGCTATGATAAGATTATCATCTGAAATAAGTATCATAGGTGATTTTAAAATATCTACAACATTTTCATCTATGAGCATCTTAAGAAGATTTATAAAGCTTCTTAAGCTTAAATATAAGATGGAATATGAAATAGAATCTAGAGTTGTTAATAGACTTGATAATCGTCAATTATTTACAGTTAATATTAGAAATTGTAAGAATATGATTGAGGATTTTAAGCTTTTATATATTAAGCAATTCGAGGATTATAATGATGAAGAAATAAAAGCATACTTAAGAGGTGCATTTTTAGTTAAGGGTAGTGTTAATGACCCACATAGTAAAAATAGCCACCTTGAAATATCATCATCAAATGATAATGAAATTATCCTTATTCAAAAGATGATGAATAGCTTTGAATTAAATTCTAGAATATCAAAAAGAAAATCTACATATATTTCATATATAAAATCGAAGCAAGCAATTGGTGATTTCTTATATTTAATTGGCGTTTCAGCTAAGATGGAATATTATGAGGATGCGATTATTACAAAAGAAATAATGGCAACTGCGAAAAGAAGTATTAATCTTGATTTAGCTAACCAAAAGAAGACAAATGAGGCATCAGTTGAGCAGCTTAAGGTAATTGAATATATTGAATATAATTATCCACTTGAAAAGCTTGATCCTAAATTACTAATGGTAATGAAGGTTAGAAAGGAAAATAAGGAAGCATCCTTATCAGAGCTTTTAGATATAATTCATGAGAATTACGACAAGGAATTAACTAAGTCTGGATTAAATCATAGATTTAGAAGACTAAAGGAAATAATGGAAGAATTCAAGAATAAAGATTTATAATAAAATTATAAATTTTATTCAATTATTGAAAGAGATTTTTACTTATGTTAAAATGATATGGAATCAATTTAAAATAGATTGATTTTTTATATAAAGGAGCATTAAAATGGCACAAATTAAAAGAAAAAAGGTTTCTAATAAAGCCGTTAGAAAAGAAAGTTTTAAAAAGTTAATGCATAATAAGAAATTCTTAATTATTGCATCAAGCATACTAGCTGTAGTAATACTTGCTGCTGTTCTTATTCCTGTATTAATCGCAATAAATACAAAAACAAAAGAAAAGTATGACTATTTCCAAGGCGAAGCTTCAACTTATGAGGTTGCATTCACTGAAAATGGTGTTAAGCATGAGGTTAAATTCCAAGAATTATCTTATGATGGTATAAGAATGGTTCATGAATATCAAAGAGATTTACATATCTTCACTTTCGCAACTGATTTCTCATCATTCTATCCTGATAAGGCAATTAATGATGGTGTAGATGAGGATAGTGATGAATATATCGCATTAAGCCGTATTCAAACAGATGATAGTATCTTCAGTCAATTATGTAAGCTTCAATATCAAATTGATGAGTACAATAAAAAAGAAGGATATGTATCAGTTCAATTATTCATAGTTGATACATCTAAGGCATCAAATGTTGGTTTAGTTACAGATTCTTTATTTATTTCAAATAGTGAAAATGATCAATTAACTTTATTTACATATATGGATACTGATGATTTAAAGACAAGCTATATTGTAAAGGAAGGACAAATTGAACGTTCTAAGTCTTTAAATTCTACAGATAAAAATGAAATAAAAACTTCAATTATTAATGATGCAATCGCATATATTAAGAATGATTTTGATGATATTAATAAGTAAGGCATGATTGCCTTATTTATTTTTTAGGGAGTAAATTATGGAACTAAGTGAAAATGTAATTAACGAATTAAGTGAAAAACTAAATATTAAGACTGATAAGATTATTGCAGTGCTTGATATGCTTGCTGATGATAAGACTGTCGCCTTTATCGCAAGATATAGAAAAGAGGTTACTGGCAACCTCGATGAAGAAAAAATAAGAGAAATTGCCGATTCTTATCAATATGGTGTTAATCTTGAAAAGAAAAAGAATGACGCAATTAGACTAATTGATGAAAAGGGCTTATTAACTGAAGAATTAAGAGCTGAGATTAATAAGGCTACTAAATTAATTGAGGTTGAGGATTTATATCGCCCATTTAAGGAAAAGAAAAAGACTAAGGCAACTGAGGCTATTCAAAATGGTCTAGATGGCCTTGCAGATATTATGCTTAAGTTATACCCAGATGGTGATAGAGATAGACATATTAACAAATTTATTAATGATAAGGTTAAAACTAAGGAAGAGGCTTTAACTGGTGCTAAGTACATTGTTGCTGAAAGAATAAGCGATAATGCTGAATATAGAAAGTACATTAGAGAACAAGCACTAAAATACGCAAATATTTCATCTAAAAAGAAGAAAAATGCAGTAGATGAAATGGAAAAATATATTAATTATTATGAATTCTCAGAGCCTGTTTATAGAGTTAAGCCTCATAGAGTTTTAGCTATTAATAGAGCTGAAGATGAAAATGTAATATCTGTATCAATTGATTTAAATAGTGAAAGAGACCTTGATTATTTAAAATATAAGGTAACAAGAAAAAGAGAATCAATCTTCAAAGAAGAATTAGAAGAGGCAATCCTAGATTCTTATAAAAGATTAATATCTCCATCAATTGAGCGTGAGATTAGATCAATATTAACTGAAAAGAGTGAGGAACAAGCAATTAATATCTTCTCACTTAACCTAAAGAATTTACTTCTTCAAGCACCAATAAAGGGTAAAACTGTTCTTGGTGTAGACCCTGCCTATAGAACAGGCTGTAAGCTTGCGGTTATTTCACCTGCAAGTAATGTTTTAGCAATAGATGTTATCTATCCTAATGAGAGAAGTAAGGATAGTAAGGTAACACCTGAAATGACTAATAAGAGTAAAAAGGTATTACTTGATTTAATCAAGAAATATAATGTTGAAATTATCGCGATTGGTAATGGTACTGCAGGAAGAGAAACTGAAAGCTTCGTTGCTGAGGTTATTAAGGAAAATAACCTAGATATTAAATATGCAATGGTATCTGAAGCTGGCGCATCTGTTTATTCTGCATCTGATATAGCAATAGAGGAATTCCCTGATTTAACTGTTGAAAAAAGAAGTGCTATTTCAATTGCAAGAAGAGTACAGGATCCACTTTCTGAGCTTGTTAAGATTGACCCTAAATCAATAGGTGTTGGTCAATATCAACATGATGTTAATCAAACAATGCTTTCTAAGTCACTTGATAATGTTGTTGAGGATGCAGTTAATAAGGTTGGTGTAAATCTTAATACCGCATCTATATCATTACTTTCATATATTTCAGGCTTAAATAAATCTATATCTAAGAATATTATTTCTTATCGTGAGAAAAATGGTAAGTTCACATCAAGAAATGAGCTTTTAAAGGTTGAAAAGCTAGGCCCTAAAACATATGAGCAATGTGTTGGCTTCTTAAGAATATTAGGTGGTAAAAATAAGCTTGATGAAACTGATATCCACCCAGAAAGCTATGATAAGGCTAAGAAAATATTAGATCTAATGGGACTTAATGAAGATTACTTAGGCACAGAGGAAATCAAAGAAAAAATAGAAAAGCTAGATAGAGCTGAGCTTGTTAAGAAGCTAGATATCGACAGATACACTCTAGATGACATTTTAGCCTCATTTATAGCGCCTTTAAGAGACATTAGAGATAATTATGAGGGATTGAAGCTAAGAAGCGATATAACTAAATTTGAGGACATTAAGGTAGGCGATGAGCTTGATGGTGTCGTAAGAAATGTAGTTGACTTCGGAGCCTTCGTTGATTGCGGTGTTAAATATGATGGATTAGTTCATATTTCAAAGATGTCTACAAAAAGAATAAATCACCCATCAGATATATTAGCTGTAGGTGATAATATTCATGTATATGTAATTGATATTGATTATGTAAAGCATAGACTTGGTTTATCATTAATAAAAGAACAATAAGAAAAATAAAAGGACATTCGAAAATGTCCTTTTTGTTTTATTTTTGATCAGGTCTTGTCCAAGTATATTGTTGCTCAGTACCCTTATCGAATACCCAAATATAATAGTCGCTTTCTTCATCATAATCGCATACTACATTAGCATAATAATTTCTTTCAGCGTCGATAGCATCAACTTCAAGTGCATCAGTAACTTGAATATCTAAATAATCAAGTAATAATACATTTTGGAAATTATCAGATTTGTAAGTTGTAATTAAATCATCGAATAATGTAGACATTAATGATGAAATTGTTGAAGATAATGATGATGAATCACCATTAGCCTTTTGAACAAAGTAAATGAATAATTGGTTGAAGCTTGCTTGAGTCTCCTCTTCATTATATGAATTCATTGTTACATAGATGTTCTTTGTTGAATCATCAGTGTTTTTGAATAACAATAATTCGATTGCAGCTTGTGATTGAGTTGAGTCGTCATCAGCAGTATAGTCAGTCTTTGAAGGTGTAGAATAGCTATTTAATACAATTAGGTGGTAACCAAATACAGTCTTACATAATGTATCAGTTGAAATTTGGTCTCTATTTGTTACTAAATTACCAGCTTCAGTATCAGTGTTATAAACATAGAATCTACCGTTTGTGTAAGAAGTAGTTAAGCTTGCCTCAACAGCAGTCTTATACATACCCTTTACATAATCAGCGAATGGTACAACGAAGTTTGATACAGAAGATTGAGTGATATTTCCTGAAGAAGCAAGTTGCTCAACAGTAAGTAGGAAGTTATAGCCTAATTCTTCCTTAACATCATCCCAAGTCTTAGTTGGATCACTATATAGCTTGTTTCCTTCTTCGAAATTCTTCTTAATGAATGTTAGGATGTTGAATAATGTATCCTTATAAAGCTTAGTAGTAGAAGATGCGTTCTTGAATGCATCAGATGAAGCTTCATCATAGATATACTTTGCAAGAGTTACAACAGCTTCTTCAAATTCAGCCTTCTTAGCTTGATCCATATCCTTAGTAAATTCATCTGGATCATCGGGAGAACCATCTCCATCAACATCGATATTAATTAGAATATGGTCAAGGTTAATTGACATAATATCTGAATACTTAGCATTACCATCCTTTAAGATGTTAGCTAAAGCACCACTATTCTTAACAGAATCCTTTAATACGTATGAACCATCAACCGCATCTGCCCATTCAGAGAATACTACCATTTCTTTATAAGTAGTTAAAGCAGCCTTAGCATCATAGTAATACTTTAAGATATCTTCCTTAGTAGAATATCCATAAGCAACTGTTAAGTAGTTTTCTAATCCCATATCCTTAGGATATGCACTGTTATTATTATCATTGAATGTTGAGATAGCACTATTTAATGCATCCTCGTTATCAGAATGTGCTTCATCATCAATTAAGAATGATTCAACATATTCATCATAATATAAATAAGTATATTCAAGTTCGAATAGGTTAGTTAGAATAGAAGCAGAATAAGCCTTTGATGCTTCTTTATAGAAATCATCTACAGAATATGTGAAGTCATCAATCTTTAGGATATTATTCTTATCGAAATACTTTGCATCATAGAATTCATAATCAGTATTTGATGTAGCAAATAGATTTTCAAATGCTGGATCGTAAATGTAGATATCATTTTCTACTTTGTCATCATTTTCACGATTATAAATGATAGTCTTTAAATTAGTTGATGTATAAGTAGCACTTGAGCTAGTTAATAAATAATACTTAATCTTAGTAATTAAATTATTATATTCAGCTTCAGTTAAAGTATCCTTTAAATCATCATAATCTAATTGTTCAGTTTCATCTGAAGCCTTATGATAATCATAAATTGTTTCATATCTTAAAGCCATTACATATTTGCCTGATTGATTACGAGGTTCAGTTAAGCAGTCCTCATCCTCTAATACTTCAGTAATAATAGTAGAAGCAGCACTAGATAAATCATTTAATTCATTCTTATTCTTTGAAACAATGAATGTGAAATCCTCATCATATTTATCTGTCTTAACATCACCATAGTTATAGTATGCATTATATAGCTTTAGGTACTCAGTTACCTTTTCATCTAAAGTTGCATTTTCATCTAAGTTAAATGCACACTTAGCTATAGTATCCTCAGCTTCCTTACGAGAGTTGAATTGGATAACTATTGCATGGTAAGTACCATATGTCTTATATGTACCATTATAGTTAGCTTCATATTTATCATCTATAAATAGATTATATGAAGAGTTTTTAATCTCATCATCGTCTTCTTCAGCATTATATTCCTTAATATATTCCTTATTAACGATTTTAGCTAATGCGTTTCTTGATGATAAAATCTCAGCTTGTTGAATTAATTGAGCCTCAATTATAGTTGTAAAAGGAGAATTTTCTTGATGAGCATTAGTAAATGTAACTGTATCATCATCCTCATTGCCAGTATAAGCTAAGTCGGCAGTAGTAAATGTAACACCAACGCGAGCTTGAGCAACTATAAATGCCTTAAGCTTCTTATCTATTTCTTTTTGAGTATAACCCTTAATAGTCTTATAGCTTGTAGTACCAAATACTTGGCTTGCTAATGCGTTATTAATTGTTTTATTGAATTCATCATAAATGTATTCATAGTTTGTCTTAGTTGAATCAAGGTCATTACCAGTTAATTCAAATAATTTAGAAGTAGTGTCATCTTCATTAGTAATAGTAGGTGTAATAAGATTCTTTACATCATCAGATAAGCTATTTAATGAAGTGCTATTCCATAAAGCCTTTAATGCATTATATTCATTGATATATAAGCCTTGCTTTATTCTTCTTGTTACTATATCATTTGCAGCACTACGTAATCTTGCATAATAAACATCATTCTTAATTGAAAGACTTACATCAGTAGAAGGATTTGCAGTAGCAACAACCTTAGTCATATCAAGAGAGCCTAAAGGTGCAGTTGAATTTTTAGCAGAACCACCACATGATGCTAATGTTAATACTGATCCTGTTGCAAATAGGGCAGTTAATAATTTTTTAGATTTTTTCATTATGCGTTACCTCCTTCACTATTTTTAACAATTAGGTCAGAGATAATAGCAGTAATCTCATCCCACCAATTAGAGAATTGATCTACTGTTTGAGACTTGTCATAGAACTCACTATTAGGATCTGTATAGATAAATGAGTAGTTATCAGCTATCTTTTGATTAATTACTACTATTTTACTAAATATACCATCAGCGCCATTATATGCAGTGTTTGTAAAATTAATTACATTATAAAGCGGAATAGTAGTATCACCAATTTGATTTCTAATAAAGCTTAATAGAATAATTCTTTGAGTTGTATCTGCAGTATATCTTGAATATACAGGCTCTAAGAATGTTGAATATGATAGCTTTAATGATTCAGGAACAATAGAAGAAGAACCATTTACAGCATTGTCAATTAAGTATGCCTTAATTTGGTTTTCGTTTAGTATCTCAGTATCATTGTAGATATTTGGAATAGTAACATAATTATCATTATACTTAAATGTAATATTAGTTAAGTATGTTTCCTTATGATCTTCAGCCTTCCACTCAGCAGATGCCTTAGCTTTTGCTTCAGTAATAAGAAGTAAATTATAACCATCATTAGATTCTACAATATAATTATTATCCTCGCTAATTGCAGCTGGAGTAAGTGGCTCAATATAGCAAGAAGGATAAGTATTATTAATGAAATATTGATAGCTTACATCAGTAGTTGAAACTACAGCACCTGATGCATCATAATTTTCGATTGTACCAGCGTTTTGTGAATAATTATATAAACGTTCCTTAATATTGAAGTCAATATCAGTTGATGAATTTGTAGCTTGAACTTCTTCAGTCTTAACCTTCAATCCTAAATGACGGTACTTTGACCATACATTTTCAGATGCGATTGGGTTATCTTCATATACAACCTTAGCTGTATTGTTGATTTCTTCAACTAAAGTAGTTAAATAATCTGTATGATTTTGAGTAGAAGCAGCAAGCTTGTTGTATACTTCATATACTAAAGACTTTGCAACATATTCAAATGTCTTACCATCAAATTCAGCATATTGAGTATTAGTAACAATTCTATCCTTCCAATCTTTTACCTCATCAGCGACTCCATCTTCATCAGCATCGAAGTAAACAACCATTCTAGTTGATGTTAAAGAGAAGTACTTATTATAAATTGAATCAGAATAAGTCTTGAAGAAATTAATTAATGTATCACTACTATAATCTGTCATTAATTTAGATGTTGCAGATTGTACTCTATAAGTGTTATCAATAATTTCATCAATTGATGCTGTATGGAAATATAGCATTAAGAAATTATATTTACCTAAAGTTGAAGGATAACCATTTTGAGAATAAGAGTTATTTGCGAAGCTCATTAAGATATACTTAATTGCAGTTTC
>JAEEGL014231506.1_pt1 | contig 15709 bp, 14 predicted proteins | sample 9134231 | NCBI WGS metagenome assembly JAEEGL01 (sample SAMN16246548, study PRJNA631951) | gut metagenome | biome: gut microbiome; feature: rumen; material: fiber-attached | host: Bos | place: Iran: Karaj | collected 2018-10
TAATGGAATAGATTAGTCTATTCCTTTTTTTTGTTTTGTTGTATAATTGATATAGGTGATGTTATGAACAAAAAAGTTGTAGTTTTCGGAGGAGGAACAGGAATTAGTTTCTTGCTTCGTGGTTTAAAATTATTTCCTGTAGATATTACTGCAGTAATTACAGTATCTGATGATGGATCTAGTACAGGTAAACTTCGTGAAGAATTTTTAATGCCTGCAATGGGTGATATTAGAAATGCTATAGTTAGTTTATCTAATGCTGATGAAAAAATTAAAGATCTTCTTCAATATAGATTTGATACATATACTGATTTAAATGGTCATCCTATTGGGAATCTTATAATGGTTGCTATGTATAATATGACTGGTAGTTTAAAAGAAAGTATTAAAGCTCTTAGTGATTTTTTAAATGTACGTCATAAAATTCTTCCTATTTCTGAAGATTATCTTACTTTACTTGCGGAAACTAGTGAAGGTGAAGTGATACGTGGTGAAAGTGAAATAGGTCATTCTGGTAAAACTATAAAAAAATTATATTATGATGAAGATCCTGTTATAGATAAAGAAGTGATTTCTGAGATTAAGTCTGCTGATTTAATTATCTTTAGTATTGGTAGTTTGTTTACTAGTATTATTCCTAATTTATTATCAAAAGAGGTTATATCTGCAATAGATAGGAGCTCTGCTAGACTTCTTTATACTTGTAATGCTGTGTGTCAAATGGGAGAAACAGAAGATTTTACTGCAGCTGATCATGTTGCTTCTATAAATAACTATCTTGGTAAAAGAAAAATTGATGCGGTTATTGTTTCTGATAGTAAACTTCCTAAAAGAGTACTTGATAAATATATTGCTGCTGAGAATAAAAAGCTTGTTAAATGTGATAAAGATCGCTTAAAGGAAATGGGTTGTGAAGTTATTAAAGAAGATTTACTTGTTATAGAAAACAATTATATTAGACATGATAATTTAAAGTTTGCTACATGTATATTTAACTATTTATTGAGGTGATTTATGTCATTTACTACTGAAATAAAAAATGAAATATGTTCAAACGATTATTCTAAACTTGAAAATATTTGTCTTTTATCTGGTTATGTAAGAAATAATGCATCTTTAGATGAAAATAGAATTGTTATTTTATCAGAAAATTTAAAAGTAGTTAGAAAGATATTTTCTCTTTTTAAGGAATTATTTGATGTTAGTCTTACTTATGAACAAACAAGAGGTTCTAATCTTTCTAAGAAAAGTATATATAATATCTATATTAATGAAAAACTTGATGTTATTTCTGATAGTTTGTTATTGAACAAAGATATTCCAGAATATTTTTTGGATTCTGATGATCTAAAAAGATCATATCTTCGTGGTGCTTTTCTTGCTAAGGGAAGTATTAACGATCCTAAGAAAAGCAGATATCATTTAGAATATTTAGTAGATTCTGCTTATGAAGCTGATTATATCATGGATCTTCTTAATTATTTTGATTTACATGCAAAAGTAATATCTCGTGATAAGGGATATATGACTTATATTAAAGAAGCTGAAAAAATTGGAGACTTTTTACGAATAGTATCTGCTAACAATGCTATTTTATATTATGAAGATATCCGCATTTATAGAGATCATAAAAATATGACTAATCGTTTGAATAATATGGAACAAGCTAATGTTGATAAAAGTATAAATGCTAGTCAAAAACAGCTTGAAGATATTGCTTTAATAAAAGAAAAAATTGGTTTTGATGCAATTGATGATCGTTTAAAAATAGTTATGGAATATAGAGAAAAATATCCTGAAGTATCTCTTTCAGAACTTAGTGAGATTATTTCTTTAGAAATGGATAAACAAATAACAAAATCTGGTCTTAATCATAGACTTCGCAAAATTAAAGAAATTGCGGATAAGCTAAGATAGGATTAATATGAGTAGAATTGTTGATGTTAGTAATAGTGTTGTAATAAATGATGCTATAGATTTAAATCGTGTTATAGAAATTATATATGAAAGAATAAATAGTAGAGCGATACAAAAATCTGGCGAAGCTCTTAGTGATAATAGAAAAGATATTATTTATAAAGTTCTTTCTGTCTTTGATCAAGTTTTTTTGCATGAAGGTGCTAGTTATAGTGATATTGAATTTTTAGGTAGAGGTGCTACATCTTATGTTTTTGCTGTTAAAAGCAAAGTAGTAAAAATAGGTTCTAGTAGATATACTAAAAATATAAGAAATAATCCATATATTTTACAACCTGTACTTCGAAAATCATTTGATTTTGAAGGGCCAATTCTTGAAGGCTTATATGTTGAAGTTACCGATAGAGTTAAAGCTTGTAAAACTTCTAAAGATGTAAGTGACGATGAACTATATGAGTTATATGCAAAATTTAGAGATATTGATTTAGAATGGGTTGATGTAGATTCTCGTAATGTTGGTAGATTGTTACAAGATAATATTATCAACTGGAAATTACCTACTGTTTTTGAAAATGATTTTAGTAGTGGAGAAATTAGTGATATACAAAAAGCTGGGGATTTGGTAGTCCTTGATACAGATTTTATTTATGAAGGGAAAGCTCCTGATGAATTATTTAATATGTATGAAGATGAAGAATGGGATTTTATTCCTATAGTCAGAAAATTTAGAGAAAGATATGAACGAGAAAAAGCGCGAAAAAAATAAACTTCCTTTTGGAAGTTTTTATTTTTGAAATAATTTTTTAATATTTTTCTTTGGCACTAGCATTTGTAAATCTTTATCAATTGTTATTTTAAATGTTTTCCTATCATCCTGAAGATCTTCTCCATCTGTTGTCCATCTGTTTTGAAAATCTTCTTTGAATTTTATTTCTATTTCATTAGAAGTGTGACAGAAAATACCTGGGACATTAGTTATTCCTGTTCTCATTAATAACATTAATGTTCTTACTAAGTCTTTTCTTCTTGTTATGTTGCAAAACATGATTTCAAATTGGTCATCATCCAGCTTTACTTCTTTATAAATATTATTAAAACCTGCTATTCTATTGGCGTTTGATATTAGTATTAATGAATAAAATCCGTGATATGTTTCTCCGTTTATAGTATATTCTAGTTCATATAGTTTAGTTACATGAAAGAATTCTTTTAATCCATTTAAAAGATATGCTAAATGACCTAGTCTTTTCTTTAATTTTCTAGAGGTTTCATATGGAACATTTATAAATTTGCCAAAACCTGCGACATAAGCAAATGGTTGTCCATTAATTAAACCCAAATCTACTTGTTTTATCCTACCGGTTAATATTTTATCTACATTTTTTAAGATATTCTTATTTAGTCCTAACATATGACCTAAATCATTTGTAGTACCTACTGGAATATGGGATAAAACTAATTTTTCTTTTCTTTGTTGATTACCAGATACTACTTCATTAAAAGTTCCATCTCCTCCGATTGAAAGGACTAAATCAGCTGTTTCTAAGTTTTTTACATATTCTTTAGCGTCACCTTTTTTTTGAGTAATATATAAATTAGCCTTATATCCATGACTTTCTATTTTTCTAATTATTTTGTCTAATGTTTCTGTTTTTATTCCTTTTCCACTTTCTTTGTTGCAGATAAGTTCACAGGTTTTCATAAACATCACCAGTTTTATTATATAAAATTTATTATTTATTTTCAATTGTTTGTCTGTTTTTCTATTTTTTAAACGCAGTTTGTATTTGTCAATTAACAGTAAAGTTTGTAAAAAAAAGACTAATAATCATATCAAAAATTTACATTATGTGCTAAAATGATAGTATATGATAGTAAAAGGGTGAGGCTATATGAGTAGAGTTAACGTAATACTAGATAATGAAAAATATGACTTTGACAGAGGAATAACTTTAAAAGAAATTGCTGATAAGTATTGTACTGAAGGACTTCCTACAGTTTGCGCTATGGTTGACAATGAACTTTGTTCTTTAGACAAGTCAATTAAAAGAGACTGTACTGTTAAGTTTTTAGATTATTTAAATCCTGTTGGCAATAGAATTTATCAAAAGGGTCTTCAGTTTTTAATTGTATATGCTTTTAAAGAATTATATGGATATAACAATACTATTAAAATGTGTCATCCTATTGATAAAGCTATACTTATTAGAGTAAGTTGCCCATTTAATGAAGCTAGTATGAATAAGCTTAGTGATAAAATGCTTGAAATAGTTAATAATGATATGAGAATTGAAAAGACTTTAGTAACTCGAAAAGATGCAAAAGCATATTTTGAAAGCATTAATTATAGAGATAAGGCAGATGTTCTTATGTATAACACTACGAAACATGTTGAACTTTATAAACTTGGTGACTTGTATGATTATTTTTATAGCGATGTTATGCCATATAGTACAGGTATTTTAAATAAATTTGAGCTTCAACATATAGATAATCATTCATTTATATTTAAGATTCCAACAATTGATGCAAATGGTGATATTCCTCCATATAATGAACCTGATAAAATAATGCAAACATTTAATTTTAGTTATCAATTAGCTAGAAGGATGGAAATATTTAATATAAACGATTTTAATCGTAGAATAGCAGAAGGAAAAGCAAATGATATTGTAAAATTATCAGAAGCTATATCAAGCGGTAATTTATTAGGACTTGCAAAAGATATTGATGATAATAAAGAAAGAATAAAATTAGTTCTTCTTGCAGGACCTTCATCTTCTGGTAAGACTACTACTTCAAGAAAACTTGCAATGTATTTAAAAGTTTTTGGTTTTAATCCAAAATACTTATCAATAGATGATTATTTCTTAAAAAGAGAAGATACTCCGAAATTACCTAATGGAGAATATGATTTTGAATCTATTAGAGCTGTTAATGTTGATTTGTTTAACGATCATTTATCTAAATTAATTAATGGAGAAGAGGTATCTATTCCTACTTTTAACTTTTATAAAGGAGAGGGAGAGTATTTAGGTAAGACATTACAACTTAAGAAAAGAGATATATTAATAATAGAAGGACTTCATGCTATTAATGAAGAACTTACTAAATCTGTTTCTAAGGATGCAAAATATAAAGTTTATGTGTCTCCTCTTTCAGATCTTAATATAGATGATCATAATATGGTTTCTAATAGTGATGTAAGACTTTTGAGAAGAATAGTTCGTGATAATAGAACAAGAGGATATGATGCTGAAGAAACTATTAAAAAATGGCAAACTGTTAGAGATGGGGAAACAAAATACGTTTTTCCATATCAAAATGATGTTGATTTTGTTTACAATTCCTCTTTCCCTTATGAGATAGGAGTTTTAAAAACTTTTGTAGAGCCACTTTTGTATCAAATAAGTGATGAATCTGAATGTCATGAAGAAGCAGTAAGACTTTTGAAATTCTTGGGATTGTTTGTAAATGTTCCTGATAATGAAATTCCTAGTGATTCTATTTTTAGAGAATTTATTGGTGGAAGTTATTTTGAATAGGAGGTTATTATGAGAGTAGCAATTAATGGATTTGGAAGAATAGGTAATGTTGTATTTAGAATAATGAATGAATGCGATGATATAGATATTGTTGCTATTAACTATAGGCACGAACCTAAAGAACTTGCTTATACGTTAAAATATGATACATGTCATAGAAAATATAGACCAGATGAAATAAAATATGATGATAAGCATTTAATTGTTGGAGATAAAAAAATTCTTTGTGTATCAGAAGATGATCCAATTAATTTACCTTGGGGTGCACTTGATATTGATATGGTATTTGAATGTACAGGTAAATTTAATAGCGAAGAAGATGCTAAAAAACATATTTTAGCAGGTGCTAAAAAGGTAATTATTTCTGCTCCTGCGAAAGGTAATGTTAAAACTATTGTTTATGGTGTTAACGAAGATATTTTAACTGGTAAAGAAAAGGTTATAAGCGCATCATCTTGTACTACTAATTGTTTAGCACCTGTGCTTAAGGTTTTAAATGATAGATTTGGTATAAAAAGAGGTTATATGACTACTGTTCATGCATATACTAATGATCAAAATACTCTTGATGGTTCTCATAAAAAGGGTATTGAATCAAGAAGAGGACGTGCAGCTGCTGAGAATATTATTCCAACATCTACTGGTGCAGCAGAATCTATTGGTATAGTAATTCCAGAACTCGATGGGAAATTAAAAGGTTCTGCAATGAGAGTACCAGTTGCTGATGGATCTGTTGTTGATTTGGTACTTGAGCTTGAACGAAAGACTACTGTTGAAGAAATTAATAAGTCTTTTAAATTAGCAAATTCTGAAACATTAGGTGTAACAGAAGATCCTATTGTATCATGTGATGTACTTGGAGATTCACATGGAGGAGTTGTTGATCTTTTACTTACAGATGTTTTAAATACTGATGGAAAACAACTTGTTAAGGTAGTAGCTTGGTATGATAACGAATTTGGTTATTCTAATCAAATGGTTAGAACCGCTAAATACTTTGGCAATTTAAAATAATAATTTGTATAGATATGTGTAAAATAATACATATCTTTTTTTTGTTTTTTTATTATTGTGGTATAATTTATATAGATAGTAGGTGAGTTTTGTGAACAGAGCAGCAGATAAGTTTTTAGATATATTCGCAAAAGATTTAGCGGATAGAAAAGAAAAAAAACTTGCTAAAATATTTGTTAAGAATATAAGTGATGTGTCTTTTTATAATGCATTAATTGATGCTATTGAGAAGGATAGTGCTAGTAGAGAAATTGATCCAAATGATCCTTTTGCTTCATCGTTAAAGGATTTGATTGCAACTGCTCTTCTTAATGGCGGAATAGTAGCGGATAAAATGAAAAATTTTCCTATAGATATTCAAAAACGCATAGTAAGATTGGCTCCCGAACTTTTGTATAATGCTTCCGATGAAATAAAAAATGATAAAGAATTTATTATGAGTGAAGCTGAACACTCTAATAGGATATATAATTATATTGGCGATGATTTGAGACGTGATAAAGAATTTATGCTAAGTTTAAAAGATAAGTCTCCTCGAGTTTTTGCACAATCTTCTTATGCAGGGTATTTTGAATTATCTGATGAAGAAGCAAAAGCTTTTTATAAAAACTATCCAAACTTGCTTGATTTTATTCCTCCTAAACTATTTGAAGATGAATTATTTATTACTGATGTAATTGATTCTTTTCGTTATAATCCTTCTTTAGGAATAGGTGATTTATCACTATCACTTGATTTTGATGCTTTAAAGTTACCTCATGTTCAAAGAGCTGTGGTACGTAAATTTGGATATCATAATTATAAAGAATTATTATATAGATCCGTTAGAAAGGATATACATAAACCAAATAGTAAGTTTAAAAACTTGTCTCCTGAAGAACAAAAAGAATTTATATTTTTATTTGCTATGCCTGTTGATGAAAGATTAGTTGAAGACGAAGAAATGAAGAAATTTGTTTCTTTAATGGAACCACTTTCTGAAAAAGTTTTTGCAAGTGAACTTGATTCTCCGAAAAAGATGGCTAAAGAAGTATATAATTTATCTAGTAAGCTAGGTAAAAATATTTCTTATGATGAGATATTAAAAATTATAAATGAAAATTATAATGAATTAAAAGAATTTGCTGAAGATTCTTATGATCATGAAAGTCCTACTTTGTTATATAACATTTTATTAGGAATTGAAAATAAAAATTTGAGTGATTTATGTGTAATTTTTGAAGGAACTAAGATCTGTCAATCACCTTATATTAAAAATCTTGGAGATATGGATATTACTCCTGATAATATTGCTTTTTTGAAATGCATAGCTAATACTAATATTTTGGGTAAAGATGCTTCAACTATTGACTTTTATAAAAATTTTTATAATAAAATGAGTACAGTTTTTTATGATCCAAATTTATTAAGTCAAGTTTTGGAAAATCTTGATGCACAGCCAAATCTGGCTAATGTTTTAAAAGGTGTAGATCTTAATTCTATTGATAAAGATTTGCTTATAAATATAGTTAATTATATTCAATCAGATTTTGATGTATATATTGGTCTTGATGATATAAATAAACTTAGAAATTATAATAAATTTATTAGCGATAATGCATCGGTAATACCAAAAGATAAAAGTATTGTAGTAGGTAGAGACTTCTTATTTATGAAATATGCTGGTATGACTATGAATACAGCACAAAGATATATTCATTTTTATTTTAGTGCTTCTGTTGATGATGAAATTTATCAAATGTTTCCAGAGGCTTTAGCACTTAAAGATTTATATGAAAAAGTTAAGGATGTTTCTACTATGGAAGAACTTAATAACATTCAAAAAGAACTTGAATCTATGAATTTTGAAACTTCTCTTAATAATTTTGTTGATATGAGTGCTAAAGTTAAAGATTATTTCGAAGAGGAATTAAGGTCATCTATATCTAATTTTGAAGATAAAGATAAAATCTATGATATGTCTGATAAAGATTTTAAAATGCTGATACATGTTGTAGGTGCTTATGGTTTTGCTGGGACAGGGACTGCTTATGAGGCTTGGAATACTGAAAGAAAAAGCGGAGGATCTCCTACAATATGTGCTAGTTTTATATCAAATGGAAACATGGGAACAGCGCGCTATCAAGATAAGTCTATTGTATTTGGTTTTCATGATTTACCAGATGATTATGTTGAAATTATGAGTTGTAGGGATTTGTTTTCATATGGCTTTTCTGCTGAACGTGAAAGTAGGTTTATGAATGCTGATGAACTTATTGATAATACTAGAAATGGACATAATGAAATTGTAATAAGGCGAACTAATGATATAAATGGTGGTGAAAAAGTACAACCTTCATATATAGTTTGTTTTGATCAAATAAATGATGAAAGTAGGCAAGCTGCTAAAGATTTCGGAGTTCCAATTGTTTTTATTGATAGAAAAAAAGTTGCATCTATACAGCGAGATAAGATTGTTTCAATGGTTGAAGAGTTTGAAAAAAATCCTACTCCAGAATTATTGAATAGAATAATTGTTGAACAAGAAAATAATAAAGCAGGTTTTAGATTATCTAGACCTGATTTAATGGATGAATATTTTGGTAAAGATTTTAGACAGGCTAATATTGATAAAATTTATTCTGTTATTGAAAAATGTCCTTCTGAGGAATTAAAAATTTTATGTATGCAGCAATTTGTTTTAAGTATTGAAAAAGAAATAGAAAAAAGTAATGCTGATGGTGAATCTGCACATAGAAAAAATCCTTTTGATGTTGACTATCAAGATATGGTAGAAAAATTTAAGAATGATCCTAATTTTGTTAAAAATGTAAAAATTGATAAGTATGAAGAATTGCTTAAAATAGGACTTGAAAAGTTAACTATTGAGATGGAAAAAGTTAAAGATAGAAGAGAAAGCATAGAAAGGGAGATTGAAAATGAAAGTAAAAGATCTATTTAATTATAATGGTAACACATATATGGTTGTTCTTCCTTTTGAATATGAATCTGTTATGTACTATTTTGTCATAAATGAAAACAATGCAGATGACTATTTCTTCTGTGCTTTGAAAGATAATAATATTGTTCCTGTTACTGATTCGAAGCTTATTGATAATATCTTACTCGCTATTGCTTCTAGGATGGAGAACTAGTTATGGATATTAAAAAAGGTACTTTGATAGTTGATGTTTTAGATGCAGAAAAAGAAATAAAAAAAACTAAAAAGTATCTAGATTTATGTGATAAGGATAATTTAAAAATAAAATATATTAATACAGATAATTACTGGATTAAAAAAATAGAACATGCTATAAATATAAAAGATATAAAAAAAAGATATAGTTATATATATGATACTGTTTGTGATTATTTAGATAAAAAATATCTTGATTGTAATTATTGTGATTTTAAAGATGATGTCTGTATTTATTTTCGTGAAAAAGGTGAAACTGATCACAAGAATGGTTGTTGTTATGCAGATTTTCGTGATGGAATGTGTGAACATTTTGAAAATAGATCTTGTAAGATAAAATCTATTTCTTGTAAATTATATTCTTGTCCATTACTTCGTGAAAAGGGAATTAATTTTAGAATGAAATATATTCCTCTTATAAAATACTTTTTTAATATAAGACAAAAGTATTATATTAAATATAGTTTTTTTAAATCTAAGGTTTATGTAATGAATAAATTAATTGAATATAAAAAAAAGTGAATTGTTATTCACTTTTTTGTTGTTCTGGTTGATTATTATTTTGCTTTGTTTTTGGAGTTTCTACTTTTGATACTTTTACTCTGTGTGCTTTTTTTATTGATTTATGACCTAGTTTGCTTTTTTTATGGATATCATAAACAGTACGATTTATTACTAAATCAAATTCTCCAATATATTCAGTTACTTCTGCACCAAAGCCTAATTTCATTTCGTTTAGTCCTCTGAATTTATTTGTTTTAGCAAAGTATCCTGTTATGGCATTTAAATCAAAATATACTGCTCCTAGTTTGGCATATTTTTCAATGATAGCCCATTTTACTAAAAAGGTTGGATAAAATAGTTTATAGGCATTGTTTTGGCCTTCAATTAATAATGATATGCCGTATTTATTAACTACTATAGCACAAGCGCTTATGATGATACCTTGAGGATTTTTACTAAGTAGGATAGAAGCATTTTCTAATTCTTTTTTATATACTGCTAAAACTTTATCAGATTGGATTTTGGTATTTGTTAGTCTCGTATTTATTTTATTAGTTAATGCAGCTTCTCTTATGTCTTCATTTAATTGTTCATTTTTTTGCAATTCTTTTTCATATATTTGTTTTATGTTTTTAATATATTTTTCAGTATTTAATTTAGCAAAATATAACTCAAAATTTGATCCAAAACATTCTGCGAAACTTTTATAATAAGATGATTTTCTATAATGTTTTTTGTAGACAAATTTATAGAAAGTATCAATATCATTTTTATTTCCTTGAAGTATTTCTACTCCTCTTGATTGAGCTTTTCTTATTTTATTTTTGACACTTGGATCAAAATGATTAAATATTGTTTCTGCAGATCCTGTTGCTTTTAAGATGGCGTTCCATCTAGGTTTTAGTGTTCCAAAAAATTTATTATCTCCAAAATATGTATATCCAATTTTTTGAAGATAAGGAATTAAGTCATTAGTATAAGGACTCTTTAAGATGCGTCCATCTTTATCTCTTTTATTACTTACTACTGGTGGATCTATTTTTAAAAATACAATATTATTCTTAGCTAAAAATCTCTTCATTTGATTTGTAACGTCATTTATTACTTGTTTGTTATCATAATCTATTAAAAATCCACGAGGAGCATATGCATATTTATATCCTAGAAATAATTTTTGTACTAGTATTAATGTTGCACCAATTAAAATATTTTGATCGTTTGTAAAACCATAAAAATGAGGTTCAAAGCCCTCAGTACTCATTAATCTAGCATAATTTGATGTTTGATAATATGTATGAAGAGGGTGGTTTGATGAAAAATTATCGAACTGATCTGGGTTTAATCTAATTATTTTCAAAAAAGTCCCCTCCTTTGTTTTTATTCTATATATATAATAGCTTTTTTTTGTTAAAAAATCAATAAAAAGTTTAAATGTACTAAGTTTTATTATATAATTATATTATAGAGGTGAATTTATGATAGAAAATGTAAAAGCAAGAGAAATTTTAGATTCAAGAGGTAATCCTACAGTAGAAGTTGATGTTGTTTTAAGCGATGGAAGTTTGGGTAGAGCCAGTGTTCCTAGTGGTGCTTCTACTGGAGTTAATGAAGCTTTAGAACTTAGAGATGGAGATAAAAGATATTTAGGTCTTGGGGTGTTAAATGCTGTTAATAATGTTAATAATATTATTAGACCTGCTTTGATTGGTAAAGAAGCTAGTGATATTAGAAATATTGATGAAATTATGCTTGATTTAGATGGCACTGATAATAAAAGCAAACTTGGTGCTAATGCTATCTTAGGTGTTAGTTTAGCATGTTTAAAAGCAACTGCTATTAGTAAAGGAGTTCCTTTATATGAATTTATTGGAGAAGATAGATTGCTTCCAATATGTATGATGAATATATTAAATGGTGGTTGTCATGCAGATAATAATTTGGATTTTCAGGAATTTATGATTATTCCTATGGCTAAAACTGTTTCAGAAAGAATTAGAATTGGTAGCGAAGTATTTCATACTTTAAAAAAGATATTAAAAGAAAAAGGCTATCATACTGGTGTTGGAGATGAAGGTGGATTTGCACCAGATTTGAATGGTAATTATGAAGCTCTTGATTTGATTTGTGAAGCTATAAAAAAAGCAGGTTATGAACCCGGGGAAGATGTTAATTTAGCACTTGATGTAGCAGCTTCTGAATTATATGAAGATGGTTTTTATAAAGTAGATGGAAAAAAATATAATACAGATGAAATAATTGAATATTATTCTGATCTTATTAAAAAATATCCAATTGTTTCAATTGAGGATCCAGTTGATGAAAATGACTTTGAAGCTTTTGCTAAGATAACTGAAATACTTGGTGATAAAATTCAACTTGTGGGAGATGATTTGTTTGTTACTAATATTAAATACTTAGAAAAAGGTGCTAGTATGCATGCTGGGAATGCTATACTTTTAAAAGCTAATCAAATAGGAACTGTTAGTGAAATGTTAGATACTATTAATTTTGCTAAACAAAATGGATATAAGACAATTATTTCTCATAGAAGTGGGGAAACTGATGATAGTTTTATTGCTCATTTTGCTGTGGGTCTTGGTCTTGGTCAAATAAAAACAGGATCAATGTCTAGAATGGATCGTATTTGTAAATATAATGAACTTATGAGAATAGAAGAAGATTTAACTAAATAAAAAGCAAATCATAATGATTTGCTTTTTTTGTTTTGATATTTATCTGTTATTTGATTAAATAGTTTTTCATTTTTATCTAAGTTTATATATACTTTTGAACTATAACCTAGTTCTTCTACTTTCTCTGGTGTTATAAGCCAATTTGAATACATTTTTATAATGTTATCTAGTTCTTTAAATTTTCCTTCTTTTTCGAGAAGTTCTAGTTTAAAATCTAGATACATTAATAATGTATTTTGAATGTTTTCTAGTTCGTTTAATTCTGATGATACATCTCTTAAAATAAAATTCGTATTTATTCTTCGAAATAACTCTTGTGATGTTGATGGATTTATTCCATAATTTTTACCTAAATTATTTAAATATTTTTCTATATCTTGTGTTCCTCTTTCACCAAAGAATGACTCTATCATAAGATTCCAATCTGTTAAGATAATTAATTGATTAATTAAAAAACGATCCATATTATAGCCTGTTAAAAGTCTAACTTTTGTTTTAGTAAGAATTATAGAAATAACATCTGTAAAACCTTCGGTAATACCTGTATTTGGTATATATTTATCTTGGTCAAAACCTGAATAACTTTCTTTTTTTTCTTGATTATAACTACTTGAAGCCATATGAACAAATTCGTGTAATAGACATTGATCTATTGCTCTTATTATCTCTTCTTCTGAACAGTTCATTTTAAGTAGAGATTGTTCTAGTGGATCGGTTAGGATAACTATTGTGTTATCTTTTTCTCTGTATCGTCCTATTGCACCTTTATGGTTACCTCTTATACTATAGTCATTATATATAAGTTTTACTGTTTTTAAATTGTTATAAAAATTATATCTTAAATTTTCTGGTATTAGTTTTTCTAATTGTTCTAGATAGAACTTCATATTACCATATAATTTTAATTCTTTGTTACTTTCTATTGTTTCGTCTAATATTCTGCTTTCGTGATATTCTGGTGCTTTTTGATTTATTACAAAATCTAATTTTTGCTTTTCTTCATCAGTTAATTCTTCAATACTATTATTTAATTCTTTATATATTTTATAACTGGTTTTTTCATAAATAATAATATATTTAGTATTATCTATAATGAAATATGATTTATTATTCATATGGACCTCCTGTATAATATAATTATATCTTAAATAGATAATTTATTAAATCATTTTTTCTTTATTTTACAAAATTGACAAGTATATATTAAGATTATATAATTATTTATGTAATCATAGTTTGGAGGTTGATGTAATGGTTTCTATTATTATCGTTTTAGTAATTGTTAGTGTTGTTTTAAAAAATGTTTTACAAGAAAAATATACTTATACAGATGATATCAATAAGTTTAAAATTTTTAGTGGTAAATTGATGCCTATGATTTTTGATGGATCTGCTATATTTTGGTTTTTAATAGCCTTTGCAGCTTCATTTACTGAAAATCCTGATGATAAATATATGTGGATTTCATTTTTTATTATAGGTGTTCTTTCTGCTATTGGAAGTATTGCTGTTAGAAAGAAAATATATGTTTCTGGTAATGATATAGTTTGTCAAACACTTGGTTTTAATAAAAAACAGTATACATTTAATGATATAGAATATGTTTGGGTTTTAGATGGTGGAGCAGTTATTGCAATGGGTAAAACTGGTAAACTATTTTCTTTTGATATGGATTTTCTTGGATCTGACAATTTTATTAGAAGATGTGAAAAAGAACAAAAGAAAATTACTTCTAAAGGAGGAAAACCTCTTACTAAAAAAGATTTTTTAAAAAGTAAAATGACTCTTGTTATGATGCTAATATTTTCAGTTTTATCATTAGTTATGTTTGGTCCTACATCTATTGCGAGAGGTCAATATATGGATATTGTTGGATTTGTTTTAGTTATCGGAGTTGGCGTTCCTGCTGTATTATATATTTTGATGGTTCCAAAAACATATTTTTTTATTTCTAGAATGGAAAAAGTTTTAGGTTTTGATTTTGATAAAGTAATGGCTGCTGCTGAAATTGGTAGGATTCCATATATAGATCAAAACTGGTTTATTAATGGTGAACATATAGAAAAAGTTGTTATAAATAGAAAATTTGTATCTTCAATTAAAGAAATGACACCAGGTGAGGCTGGTAATGTTAATGTTGTTATAATAACCGCAGATAATAGAAAAAAGAAATATATAATGCAAGGTGGTACTGCTGGTGATTTTGAAGACTGGTTTTATGGTAGAGTTCATGATTATAATTCTTCATTGGAGGATAGAATTATAAGAAGTGCTCATACTACTAGTAATGAAGAGAAAAATACTAATAATTCAGAAGAAAAATAGAATATATAAATTAATAGTGCTGTTTTTTAGAAACAGTGCTATTTTTTTGTTTATTTTTCGTAAAAAATGCTTGATTTTAATATAATAATGTGGTATCATTTTTAATGTTATGACTGCTGTGATGTGCGAGGTTGCCGATACACCAGGTGTAGTTGTTAGTGTTAATCGGGTTTTTGTACGGAGCAAGTCTATACTAGATATAGGCGAAGGGAGGATGAGTTAATGTCAAATATTTTGCGTGTAAAACTTAAGAGTTATGATCACAGAATACTTGATAATGCTGCAAGTAAAATTGTTGAAGTTGTAAAACGTGCTGGCGGAGAAATTAGTGGGCCTGTGCCACTACCGACAGAAATTGAAAAAATTACAATTTTAAGGGCAGTTCACAAGTATAAGGATTCTCGTGAACAATACGAAATGCGTACACATAAAAGACTAATTGATATTAAAAATCCAAGCAAGGAAATTATGGATGTGTTACAACGTCTAGATTTACCTAGCGGGGTAGACATTCAAATTAAACAAAAATAAGAAAA
>JAEEGL012647338.1_pt1 | contig 15708 bp, 13 predicted proteins | sample 9134231 | NCBI WGS metagenome assembly JAEEGL01 (sample SAMN16246548, study PRJNA631951) | gut metagenome | biome: gut microbiome; feature: rumen; material: fiber-attached | host: Bos | place: Iran: Karaj | collected 2018-10
ACTCACTCATCATAGCGAACAATTTGATGAGGCGAAAAAAGAGCATAAAAAAAAGACCTGCTTTTCTTAGTCGCTAGCTAAATTTATCACAGCTAGTCAAGAGTGTCAAGTCTTTTTATATTATTGGTTATTATCTATCAGAATATTACTTAGCCCTTTACCGCACCTAATGTTACACCTTGCACGATAAACTTAGATAAGAACAGGTAAACAACAACTACAGGCAATATAGAGAATGCAATCATTACATAAACCTGTCCCATATCAAACTTCAACCAATCTGCACTTCTTAGTCTCTGAATTAAAATAGGAAGTGTTGATTTTGTATCAGTTTTGATTACTAATGCTGGAACAAAATAGTTATTCCAATTTTGAACAAATGCAAATATCAACTGAACTGCAATTGCTGGTTTAATAATAGGAAATACTATTGCATTAAATGTTGTAAATTCACCAGCCCCATCAATTCTAGCCGATTCAACAATAGACAATGGCAGTGTAGAATCCAAGTATTGCTTCATATAGAAATATGTTACTGGAGATGCAACTGCAGGAACAATCAATGGTATTAACGAATCAGTTAATCCTATATTTCCAATCAATTGTAAAAATCCGAGTACTGTTACCTGTGTAGGAATCATCATTACAGCAAGAATAAATGATGAGATAATTCTTCTGCCTCTGAACCTATATGCGTGAATCGCATACGCAGTCATAGCCGAAAAATATGTACATAATATAGCAGCGCAAGATGAAACAATCAAGCTATTCAAAAGACCATACCATATAGGCAATGTTCCATTAACTAGATTCGTCCAGTTTTCGATAAGATTTCCACCAAAAAATAGTGTAAAACCTTTAGTCAATGCTGCGTTACTTCTACTAGCATTTACTGCCAAAATATAAAACCAAAACAGACACATGAACGCTACAAAAATCAATACTATGTATGCTATAAATCTACGGGCATGAATTCCAAAACCCTTACTAGTTGTGTTTTCCATATTATTCTCCTCCTAAATCTAATCCTCATCCTTGTATCCGGTCATTTTGAATACGATTAAGCTTAGGATAGCTGTAATCACAAACATAATTACAGAAATTGTACCGCCCATACCGTAGTTCTTACTTGTTGCAATTTGATTATTCAAATACATAATCAATGTCTTTGTTGTGTTAACCGGTGCACCTGATCCATTTGTAAGAATCTGAGGCACATCAAACATCTGTAAACCACCAATTAGACATGTAACCATTACATATATAAGTATTGGTTTAAGAAGTGGTAGTGTGATTCTGAAAAATCTTTGAGTCGAAGTTGCTCCATCAACCTCCGCAGCCTCATAAAGAGAAGAATCAATTCCCATCATTCCGGCCATCAAAAGAATCGTTGTATTACCAAACCACATCAAGAAGTTCATAAATGCAACCAATCCTCTCGCGCCCCATGTGTGCGATAAAAATTTAAAAGGTTCGTCTATAATTCCCAATGTCATAAGAATGCTATTGATCGGGCCTAAATCAGCAAATAAAGCATAAAACAACATCGCTAATGCAGCTGCCATGATTAGGTTAGGCATATAAATGACAGTCTTAAAGAATCCCGAACATTTCAAACGCAGTCTATTATCAGAAAACCATGCTCCCAATAATAGTGCCACAAGAATCTGTGGAATAAATCCCATTATCCACATTATCATTGTGTTTTTGAAATATATCCAAATATCGCCTTTCGCAAAAATGTCTATATAATTTTGAAATCCTATGAAAGTAGGTCCCACCCAAAAGCCTTGATCCTTAAAGAATTCATACATACTGTAAGTCACTGTATTAATCAGTGGAATCAACTGAAATATTACATATACAACAAAAAATGGTATTAGGAATATATATCCCCAAACGTTGTAATCAATCTTTCTTTTTTTACTCATAATCATCCTCACCTTTGCACTTTATTTACCATCTTTGAAGAAACTCCCCTGAATTTCCTCAAAGATAGCGCCTGCCCCTTCATAGAAGCAGGCGCGATTATTTCAATCGAGTTACAATCTAACTATTACTGTGGAATATTAACTGCTGGATACTTCTCCTGGATTGCTGTATAGAAGAGTTCAAGAGCCTCATCATATGTAGCATTTCCTTCGAAGTAATTCTTCATAGCCTTCTGGAATTCTTCGTTACATCCCTGATCGTATGCACTCTGGTTTGAAAGATCAATCTTTGATGCACCTTCCATGTACATAGGAAGTGGATTCTGTCCGCCAAGGATATCTGATGTGTAATCAGAAGCTGCCATCTCTTCCATTGCTGGAACGTTGTTAGCAAAGTCATCATCCTGCTTAACGATATCAACCATTGTATCCTTATCCATTGTCATTGTTCGCATGATATCAGCAACAAGGTTTGCATTGTCTGTTCCTGATGCTGCGCAGATCCATGTTCCGCCCCAGTAGAATGACTGTGGTCCTACACAGCCTCCCCAGTTACCATCTGTTGCAATAGAGCCTTCCTCGCCTGCTGCCATACAGAAGTTAATGAGCCATGCTGGTCCAAAGTAGCAGAATACCTTTCCTTCTGGATAGAAGCCCTTGCTCCAATCATCAGACCAAAGATCATGTGTACCTGTTTCGCCCTTATCTACCATTTCCTTTGAATCTTCAACCCACTTCTCGATATTAGGATCGATAGTTAAGTTCTTATCTGCATCTACCCACTTATTAGAAACATTGTTTGAATATACTCTGTAAGTATCGTTTACAGAAGATGTCATATAATATCCAGCTTCCTTCATTGTGTCAGCTGTCTGCTTAAATGTATCCCAATCCTTCACATATTCTTGAACTTCATCAGGATCCTGTGTTCCAAGAACTTCCTCAGCTACCTCTCTATTATAGAAAAGAATACCTGGGCAGCCCTGCCATGAAACGCCCTTTACAACACCGTTAGAATCTGTCATAACGTCCTTTGTATACTGATACATATCGCTTGTCTCGTCATCAGAAATACCTAATTCATTGAGAGACATTGTAACAGGCTGATCCACATACTTAAGTGCATAGTCAGCTTCTACAAGGAATAAATCAACCTTCTCATCGTCTGCTGCTGATGACTGATTCTCAAGAGCCTCGTCCAAGCTATTCTGGTATGCATTATCTGTTGAAGGAGTAATATTCCATACAACCTCTACATCACCAATTGTTCCATGTGTAGCATCTGTCTCCTTGTAATCTGGATAATGATCTGTAATACGCGTCTTAAATTCCTCATTCCAGCAATAAATGTTAAGAACTTTTCCTGTGTCCTCAGCTGGCTGAGTCGTCTCTGTTGATGCTGCTGCATCGCCAGACTCAGCATCTGTCGAAGCTGCTGGCTCTGTTGCATCAGGATTCATGTTTCCACATGCTGCAAACATTGTTGTTGTCATTGCTGCTACTGTTAGCAGGCTCAATAATCGCTTTTTCATCTTTTTTGTTCCTCCCAAACTTTTATCTTTGACCTATGGTCACTTGATGCTAAAAGTTCATACCACTCACTTTTTAGCGTCATTTCGCGCATTTATTTAAGTTGATTTCTCAACAAAATGCCTAATTTAATTTTTTAAGTGTATCTCCTTCAAGCAATCTGCCTTTAACCATTATTTGTTGAACTAACGTTGTCATTGGTCGCTCTATCATATCAATCAAATGCTTACTTGCTTGTAATCCAAGTTCTTCTGTATCCTGTCTGTAAGTCGTAAGCCTTGGCCTAATATGTCTCGCAACCCTAATTCCATCATATCCAACAATTGATATATCATCAGGAACCTTTAATCCTTTTTCCATGATAGCCCTGATGCCGCCATAAGCAGCATAGTCATCAGGAAAAAAGATACATGTCGGTCTATCAGGCAGTTCTAACAAATCCAAAGTTTTTTCATATGCGCCATGCATATCTCTGTATGGAGACTCAACTAAATACTCAGCCGGAATATCTATCCCGTATTCTTCCATTTTCTTATTAAATGTTATTACTCTTGATTTTGTAACAGATGAATCTGCTCCGTGTATGTATGCAATTTTCTTGTGACCATTAGACACTACATAATCCACAAGCTTAGATATTCCATCCACATTATCGGAAAGGATTGTCGTAGTATCATTGTAGATATGATCAATTGTAACAACCGGTATATCACTGTTCACCAATTCAACAACCTCTGGGTCATCGAAATGAACATTTGCTATAATGACACCATCAAACCTACGATACCTAGCATGGTCTAAATAAGAAGCCCTACCAGGTCTAGTCCTATCATTAGAGATAAATGTAATATCATACCCTTCTTTTTCAACTGCCTTTTTAAAACTTTCAAGCACTCCAGCAAAGAAGTCATGCTGCAACCCATTATTAGCATCATCCATAAATAGTACTCCCAAATTATGAGTTCTATTTGTTTTCATGGATTTGGCTGCCGCATTTGGGACATATCCCATTTCTTTAGCTTTCTTCCTAATTCTAGTTTTAGTCTCCGCTCCTATGTCACTGTGATCATTTAAAGCCTTACTGACTGTTGCAATGCTCACACTGCACTCTGAAGCAATATCTTTTAATGAAACCATTAGTTCCCCCTGAGAATTGCTCTTTTCTCTTAATCGTTTTCGTAACTTAAATATAGCTCTTTATTTCGCAATCTACAATACCGTTTTCGAAAAACTGTCCTTTTAATACATTTTCGTAGATTGTTTTAGTAACATTTTAACAAATATCATTCTCACTTTCTTCTCTCCTGTTGCTTTTAATAGTATTTATGTTATTCTTAATGCGGAGATAGTCTGCTTTTCTACTTAAACGTTTACTGTTATATTTTTACTATTTCTATTATTATTTATAGTTTTTCCTGCTTAATCGTTTTCAATAATAGGAAATACTATTTTAGTTAATCATCGTTTTATTTGGGAGGAATATATGAAATACGGTTTTTTCGATGATAACAATAAAGAATATGTTATCACCACTCCAAAAACTCCATTACCTTGGATTAATTACTTAGGTTGCACAGACTTCTTTACACTGATATCAAACACATGCGGCGGCTACACTTTCTATAAAGATGCGAAGCTATTACGCATGACTCGTTATCGTTACAACGACACCACACCAGATACAAATGGAAAATATTTCTATATTAAAGATGGCGATACAATTTGGAATCCTGGTTGGCAGCCCACAAAAACTGAACTAGATTCATATGAATGTCGTCACGGCATTGGTTACAGTAAATTTTGTGGTGCAAAAAACGATATAGAAGCTTCTTTAATTACATTTGTTCCAATTGGAGATCCTGTAGAACTAACAAAAGTTACTATCACTAACAAAGGAGCAAACAAAAAGGAAATTCAGTTATTTTCTTATGTAGAATGGTGTCTTTGGAATGCTGATGACGATATGAAGAATTATCAGCGTAATCTCTCAATTGGAGAAGTAGAGGTACTCGATTCTACAATTTATCACAAAACAGAATACAGAGAGCGTAGAAATCATTATGCTGTTTATTCTGTAAACACACCAATTAACGGTTTCGAAACAAGCCGCGATGAATTCAGAGGAGCTTACAACGGTCCTGACAAGCCTGCCGCTGTCTTAGCCGGCAAATTGAATAATACCATTGCATCAGGCTGGTATCCTATAGCATCTCACCAAATAGATATTGTTTTAGCACCTGGCGAGTCTAAAACTTTTGTATTTGCTCTTGGCTACATTGAGAATCCAGATGATGATAAATGGGAAAAACCTGGTGTAATAAATAAAACAAAAGCCAATACACTTTTATCTAAGTATCAAACCTCAGAAGATTTTGATAACGCATTTGCAGCACTTTGTGATTATTGGGATAACCTTTTAAGAAAATTCCACATCGAGTCAAAAGACGAACACGTGAACCGAATGGTAAACATTTGGAATCAATACCAATGCATGGTTACCTTTAATATGTCACGTTCTGCATCTTACTATGAAACCGGCATTGGGCGCGGAATGGGATTCAGAGATTCTTGTCAGGATCTCCTAGGTTTTGTACATTTAATTCCAGATAGAGCTCGCGAAAGAATTATTGATATTGCTTCGACACAATTCCAAGACGGTTCAGCATATCACCAATATCAGCCACTTACCAAAAAAGGTAATTCTGATATAGGTTCAGGCTTTAACGATGATCCATTATGGTTAATTGCAGGAACCTCTGCTTATATACGTGAGACCGGAGATACATCAATTCTCAAGAAAATGGTTCCATATGATAATGATATGTCAGTTGCAACAACTCTTATGGAACACTTAAAGAGATCCTTCGATTATATTGTAACTCACAAGGGTCCTCATGATCTTCCACTTATTGGTCGAGCTGATTGGAACGACTGCTTGAATCTCAATTGCTTTTCAGAGCATCCAGGCGAAAGCTTCCAATGTTTTGGTCCATCCGAAGGCCCAGTGGCAGAATCAGTATTCATTGCCGGAATGTTTGTAAAATATGGTCGCGAATATGCCGCTCTTTGCAAACTTATGGGTGATTCATCCGAAGAAGCAAGAGTTCTTTCAGAAGTCGACAAAATGATTGCCGCTATTGAAAAAGATGGCTGGGACGGTGAATGGTTTGTTAGAGCATACGATGCATACAGTCATAAGGTCGGTTCTAAAGAATGCGATGAGGGTCAGATTTATATCGAGCCTCAAGGTATGTGCGTAATGGCTGGCGTCGGCATTGAAAACGGTAATGCAGAGAAAGCTCTTAATTCCGTAAAAGATAAGCTCGATACAAAGTACGGAGTAATGATTCTTCAACCTGCATATACAAAATATCATCTTGAGCTTGGTGAAATCACTTCTTATCCACCAGGATACAAAGAGAATGCCGGTATTTTCTGTCACAACAATCCATGGATTTCTATTGCTGAAACATGCATAGGACGTGGCAATCGTGCTTTCGAGGTTTACAAAAAGACTTGTCCTTCTTACATTGAGGATATTTCAGATATTCACAGAACAGAACCATACGTCTATTCTCAGATGGTTGCTGGAGCCGATGCTAAATTCCACGGAGAAGCAAAGAATAGCTGGCTTACAGGAACCGCCGCATGGACATTCACAAATATATCTCAATATATTTTGGGAATTTATCCTACACTTGATGGCCTCTCTGTAAACCCATGTACTCCTGCTGATTTTGGCGATTTCAACATTACAAGAGTATACAGAGGTGTTACTTACAACATTGAAATCAAAAATCCAAACAAAGTTCAAAAGGGCGTTGCAAGCCTGCTTGTAGATGGAAAAGAAATCAAAGGAAATATTATTCCATTTGATTCCTCAAAAAAAGTAGTCAATGTAACTGCTACAATGAATTAATTCTTCTTCATTATCTATATATTTTAATTCTCCTTCCAAAAGGCCAAGCATTTGACATGCTTGGCCTTTTAGCATTAAATATTAATCATGGACAGAACATTAATTTATACAATAACTGAAAATTATGATGGTTTTTCTATAGAAAATTTTTTAAAATCACAAGGTTACTCTTCGGCTAATATTACAGCTATCAAAAAAATGCCAAACAATGTGGTGATTAATGATAATTGGGTTCACATGAACCACAGACTATTTTCTGGTGATATTCTTACGGTTAATATTCACGAAATCTCTTCCTCAGAAAAGATTCCTCCCGTAAATATACCATTAGATATATTCTACGAGGATGACGATATTATTGTAATTAATAAACCAGCCGGTTTGCCAATCCACCCTTCTCTTAACCACTATGAAGACTCATTAGCAAACGGCTTAGCATATTATTTCGAAGAACAACATAAGCCTTTTATTTTCCGTTGCGCTAATAGGTTGGATAAAAACACTTCTGGTCTAACGGTTATCGCAAAACACTTGGTTTCAGCAAACATTCTTTCCACCATGGTCAAAAACCGAGAATTCCACAGGGAATATTACGCCATTATAAGAGGGTGCATTACTCCTAGTGAAGGAACAATCAACGCCCCAATTAGCCGAGTAGACGATTCTATAATAACTAGGTGCATCGATTTTAAAAATGGAGATAGTGCAATCACACACTATAAAACTATAGAAACAAATAATGGGCACAGCCTTGTTTCCATAAATCTAGAAACAGGTCGTACCCATCAAATTCGTGTTCACTTTAAATACATTGGCCACCCTCTAATTGGAGACCATCTCTATAACCCAGACATGGAATTTATCCATAGACAAGCCTTGCATTCTCATCGAATACAGTTTTTGCATCCTATTACAAAACAAAAAATGGACTTCGCAGCTCCACTTCCTATAGACATGTTGGTACCTCTAGGACATAGTAGTCTTTAGATTATCGTATTCGCGATTTATCTCTGCAACAGTTGCGTTATCTCCCGATTCCCCATCTGGATGATAAATCTTTATAAGGTCCTTATATCTCTTTTTAAGGGCCTTCTGCGTTGATACTCCAGAGAAAAACATCTCTCCGTGGACAATATTATCCTGTGCTTCATAACTTTCGACAGAATGAACATGCACCTGCTCATAGAACTTCTTTTTTAATTCAAACTGCTTTTTGTCATTAGCAAGCCTTTGCGTTTCCTGAATCAACAAGTCCCATTTTAACTCAAACTGTTTTTCCTGTTGTTCTAACGTATGAATTCTCGCTTCATACTCTCTTTTTTCTTTTAATAAATCGTTCCATGCTTTTTCTAACTCTTTATGTCGATCCTCAAGTGTCTGCATGTCGATTGTTTCTTGACATGTGAGATCTTTCGCCATAATAACTCTCCCGTATAGCCCAACTGCAAGGTATTTAAGCACCGCTCAAACCTTGAAATAATTATAATATACTGGGTTTGACCTTGTAAAACCAAAAAACCTTATAGTCTTTTGTACACTATGCCAGTATTTGCTGTAAGGCTAACATGTAGATTTCCACCTTCAACATTTATATCGGTAGGCATAATTGAATAACCAACCTCATTACTCATAATTATTCTCTCCAACATACAATTCAATGGAACACCAGCTATCCAAACAGGTACATCCACTTCTATTTCATGCATATTAGAATTAATTAGTACTATTATTTGTTCATTGGCCATAAATCTTGCATAACTAATGAATCCTTGCCCGCAATTTAGAAATCTAAATGATCCCTCTTTAATAGCTCGGCTCAGTTTATGAACCATTATCATATCCCTTGTATAGTCTATAAGATCATAATTACAATGCCCCCATGGATAGGATCTACGACAATCCGGATCGGTAAATCCGCACAATCCCGCCTCATCACCATAATATATAGTAGGCGCTCCAGGCCATGTCATCTGCACCATCTCAGCGAGCTTCATGACAGGAATACTCACACCATTGTCTGCAGCTGCACTTCCTTTACTTTCAAGTCTGCCAACCGTATGATTCGTTCTTGTCAAAAATCTAGAATGATCATGATTCGACAGCTGATTCATAGCACAATATAATGATGGCGTTTTTAATCTTGCCATGAAATGCAACATTGTATTTTTGAATCTATCACCATCGCCTAATGCCGAAGGCTGAAACTCGTCAGAATGCTTATCCATACCTGTTAAATAATAGGTTAATGGCTCCATAAAGGCATCATAATTCATTACAGTATCCCACTGGTCGCCTTTCAGCCATTCGGTAGGATTTCCGTAGTGTTCCGCCAAAATAATAGCATTTGGATTTGCTTCCTTTACTGCCTTTCGAAAATCATGCCAAAACTTGTGGTTAAATTCTTCAGAATGACCCAAATCAGCTGCCACATCCAAACGCCATCCATCGCAACAATATGGAGGGCTTACCCATTTTTTGGCTATGCTCATAATATACTCATATAGTTTTGGTGATTCCTCATAATTTAATTTCGGAAGCGTATCTACACTCCACCAACCATCGTATGATTTATTATCTGGCCAACTGTCCTCATAAAACTTAAAGAAGCTATTATATGGGCTTTCTTTAGACTCATAAGCCCCCGGTTCATAACCTTCTTCTCTAGAATATATTTTCTCTCGATTAAGCCATTTGTTAAACGAGCCGCAATGATTGAATACCCCATCAATAATGACTCTTATACCCTTAGCATGGGCCTCAGCTACAAAATCCGCGAAGAACTGATTACTAGCATCAAGATTTTCTTTGTTTGTAACTCGATTCTTATACTTTGTAGCTTTTGAATTATCATACTCACGCGGTTGAAGACATTCTCCAGCTTCATTCTTAATCACCGTCAAATGTGGATCTATGTAATCATAATCTGCTGTATCATATTTGTGGTTTGATGGCGAAACAAACAATGGATTGAAGTATATGGCCTCTACACCTAGGCTTTTTAAATAATGGAATTTTTGCCTAACGCCTTCCAAATCACCTCCATAAAAGCGACCTACATCCAGGTTCGCAGGCATAGAATCCCAGTCCTCCACTTTCTGAACAGGAGCACCAACATAATGGTATTCATTTGTCTCAACATCGTTGTCTGGATTTCCATTGTAGAATCTATCGACTAAAATCTGGTACATAACAGCACCTTTAGCCCAAGAAGGAGTAGAAAAGCCCGGCGTAATTGAGAACTCGTAATGCTCACGCAAATCTCTCCATAGACCCACTCTGTCATAGTAGTATATTCCACCGTAGTCACCCACTATTTCAAAATGGTATTTGAATTCTTCTGTACCCAACTGAACATCGCAGGCATAAAAATCAAACTCGCCTCGCGTACGTTCCAGTTTCATCTTTATATTCTCATGCCCTCTCGATACCAAGAACACATCTATATCCTCTTGATGAAATGTTCTCAGTCTAATAGTAACCAAATCATTTTCATTTGGTTCCATCGGGCTTCTATATTCAGCAGTGCCATCAGAATAAATAGCTTGGATATTCATGTATTCTCCCCTTATATTTTTATATAGTAAAAAAGACAGCAACGATCGCTGTCTTTTTAGGAGAAGGTATTTTTACTATGGGGTTAGTAAAAATTATATAATGTATTGGGGGGTTTTTACGATGTTTATTATATGGCGCCGCAACACTTAAGTGTGCACAATTATAACAAATATCATAAAAACTTTTTGTGCATCTTGCACTATACCCACCAATTAATTCCCCTCAACAGCATTTTCGTCTACTATTTCTTCGCCAAATAATGCTTCAAACTCGCTACGTCCTATCTTTTCATTCTCTAATAATAGATTAGCACATTTATGTAATATCTGCTCATTATCTTTTAAGATTTTCACAGCTTTTTCATAGCAATTATCAATTATTGCCTTTACTTCTTCATCTATTGCCTTGGCAGTAGCTTCTGAATAACCCTTGGCATGAGCTAAATCTCTACCGATGAATACCTCTTCATCATCATCCCCATAATGAATCATGCCAATATTCTTTGAAAAACCATACTTTGTGACCATATTTTTGGCCATTTGTGTAGCTTGCTTAATATCATTTGAGGCCCCTGTTGTGACATCATCAAACACAAGCTCTTCCGCCACTCTACCGCCTAGCGAAACAATAATATCTTGTGTCATCTTACCTTTGGTATTAAACATATCATCTGTTTCATTTATAGGCATTGTATATCCTGCAGCACTTGCGCCTGTAGGAATAATTGAAACAGAATACACAGGGCCTACGTCAGGCAAAACATGGAACAATATTGCATGCCCTGCTTCATGGTAAGCAGTAATCTTCTTTTCCTTTTCAGAAACAACGCGGCTCTTTTTCTCTTTACCTATTCCCACCTTAACAAATGACTTCTTAATGTCATCATGTGTAATAAAAGCTCGATTATCTCCAGCCGCAAGAATAGCCGCTTCATTAAGCAAATTCTCTAGGTCAGCACCTGTAAATCCCACCGTAGTCTGTGCGATTTGATGTAAATCCACATCATCGCCCAAGGATTTATTATTGGCATGCACTCTAAGAATTTCTTCTCTTCCTTTGACATCAGGTCTACCAACATAAACTTTTCTATCAAATCTACCTGGACGCATGATGGCCTGATCTAATATATCAACACGGTTTGTGGCAGCCATAACGATTATGCCTTCATTCACACCAAAACCATCCATTTCAACAAGCAATTGGTTCAGTGTCTGCTCACGCTCGTCGTGTCCACCTCCCATTCCTGTTCCACGACGTCTGGCAACCGCATCAATCTCATCAATAAACACAATGCAAGGTGCATTTTGCTTTGCTTCTTCAAACAAATCTCTTACACGGGATGCACCCACGCCAACAAACATTTCAACAAAATCGGAACCTGAAATAGAGAAGAATGGAACACCTGCCTCCCCTGCTATTGCTTTTGCCAAAAGTGTCTTTCCTGTTCCTGGAGGCCCTACTAATATAACACCTTTTGGAATTCTAGCCCCTAAATTTGTATATTTCTTTGGATCTTTAAGGAAATCAACAAGCTCCTCAACTTCTTCCTTTTCCTCTTTTAGACCTGCCACATCATCAAAGGTAGTCTTTATGTCCTCTTTGCTAGTCATCTTTGCTCGGCTTTTTCCAAAATTCATCATCTTGGCATTTGCACCGCCGCCACCTGTACCCTGAGCATTCATCATAATCATAAATAAAATGAACACCGCGCCACATACAATTAACATTGGCAGCAACTCTGAAATCCAACTATCATGAGGAACATCATCCAGAGTATATGTCATCCCTGCGTCATCAATTATCGCTTGAATATCATTCACATCCGAAACATACAATGTAGCATCTGTACCATCTGAAAGCTTTACCGATACAACACCAGTTGGAACCTGTTCATTCTGCGAAATACTGATTGAACTAATGCTATCAGATGAAAGAGCCTTTTTAAACTCAGACATAGTATAGGTAGTTGTTGTCCTTCCCATACTTGAGTACAGAATAAACAATACCACTGCAACAAACAGTGCGTATATCACCATTCCTGACGCTCTACGCTTTTTCAATTAATCCCCTCCTAGTCTAACTCAACAACCCCAATATATGGAAGATTGCGATATTTTTGATCATAATCAAGACCGTATCCGACAACGAACTGATCCGGAATAGTAAATCCTGTATAATCCACATGAACATCAACTTCTCTACGGTCTGGCTTATCAAGCATTGTAACCATGCGCACTGACTTTGCACCTCTGTCCTTGAAAAGTTGCCCTAGGAAATTAAGTGTATTTCCACTATCAATTATATCTTCAACAATAATAACGTTCTGTCCTGTAGGATCTAAATCTAAATCCTTTTTAATCTTAACAACACCAGAAGATACAGTGCCTCCGTCATAGCTAGATGTAGCCATGAAATCAATGATTACTGGAACTGTAATTCTCTTTGCAAGCTCACAAGCAAAGAATGAAGCCCCCTTTAGTATACATACTAAAAATACTGTTTCTCCTTCGTAATCCTTGCTAATCTGCTCACCTAACTCAGCTATACGTGCTGCCAACTCCTCCTCTGGTAACAGAACGCGTATGTTCTCACTCATTTTCCTCTTCCTCCGTGTAACTTATCTCTAATACCCTAACGGTATCATTTGAAATTTTGTAATATTCGCTAATTCTATGACCAACTACCCACATTACATGACTACCATCACATACTAGTGGCACTGTGTCACGCATATGCCTAGGTATTTTTTCATCCACAAAATAATCTTGTATGGACTTATGATTCCCAACAGAATCAATTATTAGATAGTCGCCCTCAGCCCTTGTTCTTATTACAATATTAGCCATTATTCTATCACAATCAAACCATTTAGTATAGCTGTCTGTCGGGTATTTCATGCCTTCTTCAAAGTCAAATTCTCTAAAGTTAAATATTGGCTTTGGAGATGTTTTTTCTTCGTCTATAACGTACAACTCTTCGTACGATATTATCAATGTCTTTTTATAGGGAAGTTGTATCTTTCGCTCTCCATCTGAATTTAAAAGATCTAGAATAGATTCCACATGTACAGCTGATACATCTTTTCTATCTGGCATATAATCGCTTAAGTACTCTTTTAAAGCTTGGGACGCTATCACTCTCGGTGCAGTAGCAATAGCTCTTTTTCTGAGTTTCCCATCGCCAGCTTGAGCAATCTGCAGCAAGCCTCTTGCTTCAAGCGAAATATACTCTGCAACCTCAGCTAATTTTTCAGTCATTTGGGAAATATGCTCTAATGCCCTATCATTAACCTTATTTAGTTCAGGCATAATATTATGGCGTATTCTGTTTCGATCATATTCAACCTCATGGTTTGTAGAATCGATACAATACAATATCTTATTTTCCTCGAGCACACTTAAAATGTCCTTTTTAGGTACGCCAATCAACGGTCTAATTATATTTCCTCTTTTAGGAGCAATTCCGCAAACCCCATCTAGGCCAGCTCCTCTTGCCATGTGGAACAATACAGTCTCAGCATTGTCATCAGCATTATGAGCAATCGCTATTTTGACTTCATGATTAATCTCTTTTGACAGCTCCTCAGCTTCTTCATCGAAAGCTCTGTACCTTGCAATTCTTGCTTCCTCCTCAACAGAGCGTCCTGTTTCTTCCACCAAAGTTGGAATATCAATCCTGTACTCTTTCAAAGGCACGCCATGTTCTTCACACATTTTTTGAACAAACAACTGGTCATTATCAGCCTCCTGCCCTCTAATGCAATGATTAACATGGACTGCAGTTATCTTTAAATCGTATTCTGCTTTTAACTCTAACAATACAAAAAAAAGGCAAACAGAGTCTGGTCCACCCGATAGTCCCAAAATAACTCCATCGCCTTTATTTATCATATTATATTTAATTATGTATTCTCTAATCCTCTTGTCTAAAAATGATCCAATTGTCATATGTTAATCCAAGCTTCTGAGAAGCCTCATTTTCTATATATTCGTCTGTACCGACGTAATCTTCCTGTTCTTTGATTTGCTCACTCTTTTCATTAGCAGCATCTAATTCGCTCTGTAGATTGGCCTCCTGCTTCTTAAGCTCTTGATTTTTATTGTAAAGCCTAATCACCTGAACAGCCATAACTGCTATCATAAAAAGCATGATTATCGCAACATATATTCTACCTGTGGAGGTTTTCTTTCGTCTGTTTACTTTTCGTTTATTCTTTCTTGCCATATAACCTCAAAAACCTACCCTGCGCATGACAGCTTATAGATATTTAAACAAATCAGCCGCTGCATCTTTTTTTGTTGTATCTTGTATATCAAGGACTTCAACCTTAACATTTTTATTTCCAAATGCTATTTCTATTATATCACCAATTTTTACATCAGTGGAAGCCTTGGCAACTTTTCCATTTATTTGTACTCGTCCACTATCGCAGGCTTCATTTGCCACAGTACGGCGTTTAATTAGTCTTGATACTTTTAAATATTTATCTAGTCTCATACTGTCCCTCTCTTTAAGAAAAACTAAGGGGCTCGGCAACGCCGAACCCCAGGAGATTCTAAATTAATTAGTTGATAGAATCCTTAAGAGCCTTTCCAGCCTTAAACTTAGGAGCCTTAGATGCAGGAATCTTCATCTCTGCGCCTGTCTGTGGATTTCTACCTGTACGAGCTGCTCTCTCAGATACTTCGAATGTACCGAAACCAACGAGCTGAATCTTCTCCCCCTTCTTAAGCTCTTCAGCAACAACCTCTGTGAAAGCCTTTACAGAAGCCT
>JAEEGL012654626.1_pt1 | contig 15708 bp, 14 predicted proteins | sample 9134231 | NCBI WGS metagenome assembly JAEEGL01 (sample SAMN16246548, study PRJNA631951) | gut metagenome | biome: gut microbiome; feature: rumen; material: fiber-attached | host: Bos | place: Iran: Karaj | collected 2018-10
CGAAACAGATCCGGATAAGATCATTACAAGAGAAGATTTTGATACCTATTTTGCAGGTGTTGCCATTAATCCTAATGGAGGCACAGAGTTTAGCAGCAATCTATATCTTGGCGGAGTCTTTGTGGGTATCTTTGCTTTGATACTACTAATAGCTGCAGGACTGGAACTTTATCATTACAACAAGGCTCTAAACGGACTTAGCGAGTATCAGGCTCAGTATATTACCAATGAGCTTTATAGTCCTCAGACTGTATATATCAAGAAGTGCAGAGTATTCCTGACTTCTACTTGCATAGTGAGCCTTGGAAACAGGCTGGAAATAGTTCCTTACAACAATATTTTGTGGGCATACAGATATGATCAGAGAACAAATATGGTGCCAACCCTGACTAACATGAAGGTTATGAAAAAAGATTTTTCAACAGTGTCTATTGCTGATATGCCAGGAGCTACAAGAGGCAAGGAAGAAGTGCTGAATCAGATTTTTGCTACTATAAGCGCTAGAAACCCTGAGGTACTTCTTGGCTATACACCACAGAATCAGACATATGTTAACCAGCTTAGAACTCAGCAGACCTTTCAGAATAGGGCTATGTAAAAAGAGATGTTTCCAGGATCGAATATGCCTTGTTTCCGGTGATGCAAAATAAGAATAATCAAGTGTTCTGCATGACAAGTCTGGCAGCAGGTGATGCAAATTTGGAATAATCAAGTGTTATGCATGACAAGTCCGGCATCAAGTGATGCAAAATAAGAATAATCAAGTGATTTGCATGACAAGTCTGGCGTCAAGTGATGCAAATTTGGAATAATCAAGTGTTCTGCATGACAATCTCAGTGTCAAGTGATGCAAATTAAGAATAATCAAGCGTTATGCATGACAAGTCTGGCGTCAAGTGATGCAAAATTGGAATTATCGTGCGTCCTGCATCACAGAAATAATCATAGTGATGCAGGACTACCACATTTGCTCGCTATGCATTACAATGAAAAAAGAGATACCGATTTGTCACCAATAACCATTTTAGGAGCTTTCATAAACATAGGAGATTTCATCATGAAAAATGTCACACTTGGACGCACCGGCATATGCGTTCCCCAGAACGGTTTTGGAGCCCTTCCAATCCAGAGAGATTCCCTCGAGGAGTCAGTTAAGATATTAAGAAAGGCCTACGACGGAGGCATCAGATTTTTTGACACTGCAAGAGCATATAGTGACAGCGAAGAAAAGCTGGGCGCAGCCTTCGGAGATGGCTATGTAAAAAGAGAAGACATAATAATCGCTACCAAAACTGGTGCAAAGACACCAGAAGAATTCTGGCAGCATCTTGAAACATCCCTTGCAAAGCTGAAAACAGATTATATAGATATCTATCAATTCCACCTTATGGGACAATGCTGGAAACCTGGCGACGGCTCAGGCATGTATGAGTGCATGCAGCAGGCTAAAGACCAGGGCAAGATAAGACATATTGGCGGTACAGCGCATAAGCTCGGCGTTGCCATTGAACTTGCCAAGTCTGGCCTCTACGAAACTGTTCAGTATCCTATGAGCTACCTTGCTACGGAAAAAGAAATAGACCTTATCCACCTTTGTAACAAGAACAACGTAGGCTTTATCTGCATGAAAGGACTTGCAGGCGGACTTATCACAAACTCAAAGGCAGCTATGGCCTTTGCTTCTCAGTTTGATGGCCTGGTTCCAATCTGGGGAATCCAGAGAGAGTCTGAACTTGATGAGTGGCTTTCCTACATGGATAACACACCGGTTATGGATGACGAAATCCGCGCATTTATCGAATCAGAGCGCAATGACCTTATGGGCGATTTTTGCCGCGGCTGCGGATACTGCATGCCTTGCAGTGTTGGCATCCAGATCAATCAGTGCAACCGCATGATCCTCATGCTCCGCCGCGCTCCAAGCGACTCCTGGTTAAATGATTACTGGCAGGCAGAGATGAACAAAATTGATGACTGCATCCACTGCGGTGCATGCCTCTCAAAGTGCCCGTACGAGCTGGATATTCCTAACCTCCTCAAGAAAAATCTTGAGGACTATAGAGAAGTGCTTGCGGGAAATAGGAAGGTTAAATAATTTTCATAATAATAAAACTAGCAAAAGCGTAGATTCCAAAAGAGTCTACGCTTTTATAATGCGTAAATATTCATTTAATAATTATTTAACTAGTGGAATAATCGCATTATTGATAAAATGTAAATGGAACATTGCGCAGTTTTTTATGCAACTGACTTCCTGAAAATTGCTGAAAGTCAGAAAAAATCAAACAAATTTAGTTTTGACTGTTAAATTTTCATACAATATGCCGATATATTTGTTAGAGACTCATTCACAACCTATGAGGGGGTTATGATATGGCAAAAACAGCAACATTAAGGGCAGAATCTTTAAGCAATGCGGTCGTTGGACGAAAGATAATTGAGCTAAATTATCAGGAAATCTTTGACCACAAGCCCAATATCTATAAATGGACAAAAAGAGCCTTCGATATTGTGGCTGCAAGTATCGCATTGATACTGCTTTCCCCGATATTTCTTTTGACAGCCCTTGCAATTGAGCTGGAAGACGGCGGCCCTGTGTTCTTTACACAGATTCGTGCAGGCCAGAACATGAAACCCTTTAAAATCTATAAATTTCGCAGCATGTACAAAAATGCAGAGGCCATGTTCGAACGCATGCAGGCCCAGAATGAGCAGACAGGCCATGCCTTCAAGATTAAGAACGACCCTCGCGTAACACACGTAGGCAAGTTTATCAGAAGATATTCAATCGACGAACTCCCTCAGCTTCTAAACATTATTAAAGGCGATATGAGCATAGTAGGCCCAAGACCCATTCTCTATAATCAAATGGAAGAGTGCAACGCCTATGAGAAGCAGCGCCTCATCGCAAAGCCAGGCCTTACCTGCTATTGGCAGGTATGCGGCAGAGCCAAGATCAAATGGGACCGTTGGGTTCAGCTCGATCTTCAATATATTGAGGACATGAGTATCCTCAAGGATATTGAACTTATATTTAGAACCTTCCCTGCAGTTTTTGGTAAGGATGGAGCATATTGATAATTGTTAAAAGAAATAGTGATTTAGAGGGTAGCCTGTCGGCTGCCCTTTTTCTATGCGCATTATTCGAAATAAAGTAAACTTCTTAAGATTTGTTAAAGATTGTTTTGAACCCATTTACAAGCTAAAAGGTAAATGATATTCTTACACTACTTGCTCTTTCTGAGCAATCGATTTTGCAGTCAGCGCGTCTAATGCGCTGAGTTTTGGTCAAACAACGCAGAATCGCAAATACCCATTGCAAGCTATATATAGCTATTAAATACGCCTTGAAAGGCCAAAAGTATGATTTTATAATTAAGGGAGGACAAGAAAATTGTCGAGTAATACTGAAATTAACACCAAATATAAAGATAGACTTTTTAATTTTATCTTTGGGAGAGAAGAAAACCGAGAATGGACATTGAGCTTATATAATGCTGTCAATGGTTCTGATTATTCGGATGCATTACAGATTGAGTTTAACACACTAAGCGATGTGCTGTTTCTTGGGATGAAGAATGATACTTCATTTATCATATCGGATATCATGAGCGTTTATGAGCATCAGTCGACGTTCAATCCGAACATGCCTTTAAGGCTCCTTCAGTATGTAGGAGATCTTTATACAGGGTATATTGCTAAGCACAAGTATAATAAATTTGGGAAAAAGTTGATTAAGCTTCCAGTACCTAAGCTAGTGGTATTTTATAACGGTGAAAAGGATACTGCTGATGAATCAATACTAAAGCTAAGTGATTCCTTTCCGAAGGAAATTAGGAATAAAGCGGATATTGAAGTTAGTGTCAGAATGGTTAATATCAATTATGGAAGAAATAAAGAACTCATGAAGGATTGTAAACCACTGGAAGAATATGCCTGGTTCGTGGACGAAGTGAGAACAAATCAAAAGAGCCATGACCTGGCTAATGCAGTAAAAATTGCACTTGATTCAATGCCCAAAGATTATGTTATTAGAGAGTTTTTGATTGCAAATAGGCAGGAGGTAGAAGGAATGCTAGATACAGAGTATAACGAAGCAGAAGCAATGGAATTGTTTAAGGCAGATGGTATAGAAGAAGGTATCAGTAATACAAACGAGCTCTATGCCTGGCTGTTTTCGCAGGGGAGAGCTTCTGATGTAGAAAAGGCAACTACAGATAAGATGTTTTTGAAGAAACTGTTTGAGGAGTACGAGGAGACAAGGGTGAAGGGCGAGTAATTACTTATAATACGAGCCAGAGCTTCTTAGGTACTAACATACAGGAGGTAGAAGAGATGGTTGAGGAAGATAGGAAAACTATAGAGATTATCCATAAAACATCCAAACTGTTTGCTCCAGATTATGATGAAGATAGAATTGTGAAGGCTATATTGGGGATGAGTCTGGAAAATGAAGTGAAAAATGCTCTGAGAAAGTGCATGTGTTGTTGATGTGGGATGGAAATATAATGAAGGAGAGTTTGAGAGAAACAAGAGCGTAGATTTGATACAAAATCTGCGCTTTTTTCTATGAAAAAGACAATATGTAGATTATAATTAATCTATAAACTATTTACAATAAGGGATACTTTTTTAATAACCCAAAGGTATAGATATGTCTAAGCTTAGAAAATTAAAGTTTTTGATTACTTACAATCCAATAGTTAGAATACTTTCTTATCCATACATAGAGTTACTTTTTTTGAAAAAAAAAGTCGCTTACAAGAAAAGTAGTTTTGGGGAAGATATTAAAACTTTTAAAAATGCATATGAAGGGGAAAAATGTTTTATTGTAGCAAATGGACCTTCATTACAAGTTTCTGATTTAGATGTTTTGAAAAAAAATAATGTAATGTGTTTTGGAATGAATAGCATTTATGACTTGTTTGATAAGACTGAATGGAGACCTGATTTTTTCTTTGCGTACGATAGACATTTTATTTCAGCATCTTATAACAGGATAGTACAATTACCAATAGATAACATTTTTATAGCTTATGGCAAAATGGGGAATAATAGGGTAGTAAATTCGAAAAATATACATTACTACTTTACTGATTATATTTTTTCTATAAAACCTGAAACTGGTGTAAAAAAACGAGTTAATACGGAATTAGATAAATCTGCCAGTTTTGCATTATCTACTACGCATATATGTATTGAATTTGCTATATATATGGGGTTCAAAGAAATATATCTAATAGGCGTGGATAATGATTATTCATTTGGGATAAATAACAACCATGCTGTTGGGATGAAAGTGGCTCCTTATATGGTTAAGAGTTGGGCCCCCAATATGAGTTATGCCACGAAAGAGTATGAATTATATGAGGAGTTTTCTAAAAGCTGTGGAGTTAAGATCTATAATGCTACTCGAGGAGGCAAATTAGAAGCATTTGAAAGGTGTGACATTGACGGTTTGTTTACGGGAGATAAGGAATGATACCCAAAGTTATTCATTACTGCTGGTTTGGAAACGGAAGATTGTCGCCATTAGCGGAGCAATGTATTAATAGCTGGAGAAAGTTTTGCCCAGGCTATGAGATAAAGAGGTGGGATGAAACTAACTTTGATTTACATAGTTGTAAATATGTTGAAGAGGCATACAAGACAAAGAATTACGCATTTGTTGCGGATTATGCGAGGTTCAAAATATTGTATGAGCATGGCGGGGTTTATTTTGATACTGATGTCGAATTAGTAAAGCCAATTGATGAGTATTGTGATGGCGAAGGATTTATGGCATGTGAGAAATGCTATTATTTCAATAATGATTCCTTATTGTCAATGAGAAAACTTAGCCGTGGAGTAGGCATAGCTATTGCTTCTGGGTTAGGATTAGCTTCTACTAAAAAAAATGATATGTATAAAAGAATTATCGATGACTATACTAATTCAAATTTTCTTTTATATGATTGTTTTTATGACAAGAGTACTGTAGTGGAAAGAGTTACAGCTATTTTTTCCAGAATAGGATTTGACAAATTTTATGATGATGTTCAAGTTGTTGGTGGGATAAAAATATATCCAAGTAGGTACTTTTCTGGAAAGAATAATATTACAGGGAAGATTGAGATATCAAATGATACAGTGGCAATACACCATGGTGCGGGTTCATGGTTAAACAAAGAAGAACGATCATTGGTTTCTGATAGGAAAAAATACAAGGGTCATGGAAAAATTGCTTATCTGGTAGGCTGCGCACTAATGGCTCCGAGAATGTTGAGTATTAACATAAAGCATTATGGTATTAAGAAAACCATTTTTGCTATTGCTTTGAGATGTAAATTAAAAAAACACATTGGTGTAATTAACATTATTGATGGAAAAAAACTATGAGAATACTTGTTGTCAGTAATACATTATTATCTGATTTACCACCTGCGAGGAATCTTGTAAATGCTTTGTTGCGTTTAGGACATAGCGTTACGTTAGTTACCAAAGACAAGGACGGAAGACATATTGAATATAATAAAAACCTAAATTATATAAGGATAGATGAAGTAAATAGAAAAAGTGTTTTTTCATTTTGTATGTACTTTTTACATAGATACAAGCTAAGGAATATTGTTAACAGAGAGATGAAACAGTGCGATATTCTATGGACAACTACGGACAAAACAGTGCGGGAATTAGGGAGTGTCGTTTTAAAGTATAAGCATGTTATGCAACTGCCAGAATTGATAGAAAGTTTACCAGCAATTCCAGGACAATCGCTGATAAAGATGGATATAGCAAAGTATGCAAGAGCTGCGTACAAATTAGTAGTTCCAGAATACAATCGGGCACATATTCAAAAAGTATGGTGGGGGCTAGAAGATATACCATCTATACTTCCCAATAAGATGGACATAAATGGGATTGATTTCAACGTAATTCCTAATAGTGTAAGGAATTGCCTTGAAATATTAAAAAAAGAAAACCGAAAAATAATTTTATATCAGGGCGTATTGGGGAAAGATAGAAATATTGAAGAGTATGCAGATGCAATAGACATGATAAGTGATAGTTATGCTTTAGTTATATTAGGCAAGATAACTAATGACTTTAATGTTGAAGATTTTTTAAAGCGTCATAAAGTTATTTTTCTTCCCTATATAGAGTCTCCAAATCACTTGTATATTACAAAACAGGCATATATTGGATTGTTGCCCTATAAGGCTGAAAAAATAGCACATTTATCTGTTCTAAATGCGGTATTTTGCGCTCCTAATAAGATTTACGAGTATGCTGCATTTGGAATTCCAATGATTGGTTCAGAGGTTCCGGGATTATCGCATTTGTTTTGGAAATATGAGTGCGGCATACCTGTAAAAAATGGAGATAAGGAAGGGATACTTAAAGCAATAGAATGTATTGAAGATAATTATTCTCAGTATGCGTCACACAGTTTGATGTTTTATGAACATGATAATTACGATGAAATAGTTGAAAATATTATTTCATAAAAGGCTATATTCTTAAATAGTATTATTTTGGGTGTTATTGCGTATGATAATAAAGGTAAGGAAGAAAAAAATAGTTTTTTATCATGCTTTTATTATTTGGTTTTTGAGTGACATTTTGTCCTCTTCAACATTGTCTGAATCTACTGGCATTGATTTTTTGTTTATTAATGGAGTAGTAGATTATTTTGTGTTGATAATTCTGGTTTTATATATCTTTTTTTCTCAAAAGTATCAGTCCTCTGAGATGATTACTATCTTGATTGTCACTGCACCTATTGTAATATCTGCAATAATGTGCAGGAATCTCAGAATGCTATCATTATTAGTTTTTCTAGTAGCTGCTAAGGACATAGATGTTTATAGGGTGGTTAGAGATGTCTATTATGTTTTGCTATTTTCGATTTCCTCTTTGGCATTTTTATCAATGAATGGAATAATAAGGGATTTTGCATACTACAGGAAAGGCGTATTGAGGCATTCTCTTGGTTTTTTACATCCAAATTCTTTGGGAATGGAAGTTTTTTTACTTATTGTTTGTTATGTCATTTTGCACGAAAATCAACTCTTTAAGCAAATGCTGGCTATTATCTTTGGAACAATTTTCAACTACAAAGTTCCTAATTCTCAAAGCCCAGTAATACTCCTAGTAATACTTGGGGTTATGTTGTTATTGCATAGTATTTGGAAACGAAAAAATATGAAGGATGATAAGTTTCAAAAATTGCTAATACTAACATCAGGAATGATTAATGTGACATGCGTTATTTTAGCGATATTTGATTTTTCGAAAACAGGGATTTATTCGCTGTTAAATAAAGTTATGTCTAGCCGCTTTTATTTTAGTAGGCTTGCTTTTGAGGAATCTGGTGCAAAATTATTTGGACAAGTCGTTTACACTTCTATCCAGCAGAGGAGAAGAATTGGACTTGATGGATATCTTTTCTTAGATAACGCATATACAACGCTTTTTATAAGATATGGAATAATTGTATACGTTATTCTTTCAGTTGCATATCTTATGTTGATGAATGTTCAGAGGATTAAGGGAAGGGAATTGGTTGTTATTATTTTATTTGTATATTCAGTATATGGAATAATGGAGTCCTCAATGTTTATGCTTAGATATAATGTATTACTGTTTTATCTTACAGAAGTGATTTTTGCGCCTATTCACAGTTATTACGCAGATAAAAGAATTCAAAATAGACAGGAATGTATTTGATGTGTTGCTAAAAACAGTAAAGAGAAGTGATGTAAATGAAAAAAGTAATTAAAAATGGAATTTTCATGTACTTACTCCAATTTTTTAATACTATAACTCCGCTCCTAACTATTCCATATATTACAAGAATTCTTGGACCAGTAGGTTATGGATCTTTTTCTATGGCATTAAATATCATTGGATATATGCAAGTTATTGTTGAATATGGATTCGGAATGTCAGCAACAAGAAAAATAGCACAGAGCCATGATAGTAGTGACGTTCAAGGCCTTTTTACAAGAGTGATTTTTTCACGGATAATTCTTATGCTTTTTTGCTTTTTGCTAATAGCTATTTTTTTCCCTTTTTACACACGATTTAATGTTTGGTGCTTGTTGTGTCTCTTGTTATGCTTGGTTGGTGTATGTTTCCAGCAAACCTGGTTGTTTCAAGGATTGCAGGAAATGTCACATATTGCAATTATAAATATTGTTTCACGTACTCTTTCAGTTATATTAGTTTTTGCTTTAGTAAAGACTGAAAAAGATTTGCTTTTATATTGTATTCTCTATTCTGTTTCTCCTTTATTAAGTGGAATACTCGGTTTTATGATTGCTAGAAAAAGATACAATCTTTCATTCCAGAAGGTTGATATAAAAGATATTATGAGCGAGTTGAAATCTGGATGGTATGTATTTACTACTCAATTTAGTTCTAAGATATTTAGCTCTATAGGGATTACGTTTTTAGGGGTGTTTACTTCGGAATACTATGTTGGTATTTATTCTGCAATACAAAAGATTTCTATTGGATTGTTGGTTGTGTGGATGCCAATAAGCCAGATTCTTTATCCGATTTCCAGTCGATGGTTAGGAGAATCTTTTTTACTTGGTAAAAAGAAAATACAAAAGGTACAAGTAATATGTCTATTCATTTTTGGATTTATAGTATTAGGTTTATCGATAGCTGCCAAGATGATTGTTGTTTTAGCATTTGGACAAAGTTATGTTGATTATTATTGGCTAGTAATGCCATTGCTATTGTGGGTATGGCTAGGAATAAATAATAATTTTTGTGGGACTCAGATTCTTTTAGGATCTGGATATGACAAAGAATATAGTAAATGTTTTCAGATGGCTATTATTTTTACTGTGCTAATTAATTTAGTACTAATTTGTTTTGATGGTATTCGAGGAGCAGCGTTTTCTCCACTTTTTTCAGAATTGATTCTTGCGGTGTTATTGAATTATAAAATTCGAAAAATAAGTAAAATAAATATGATTGTTTAGAAAATAGAAAAAGAGAAGGGGACATCATATGAAGATAGTTGCTTTTATCCCAATAAAACTAAATAATCAACGTCTTCCGGGTAAAAACCTTATGAGGCTAAATGATCGGCCGATGTGTGATTATATATTTGAGACCATTTCCAATATATCATCCATAGATGCTAAGTATGTTTATTGTAGCGATGAAAGTATTATTCCTTATATTGAGCCATATAAGAATTGTGGGTTGCGCTTTTTAAAACGAGACAAGTATCTAGATGGCTTTCAGATAAAGGGGTTAGAGATAATTGAGTATTTCATTAGAGATGTTGATGCAGATATATATGTACTGACACATGTTACACAACCATTTACTAAGAAGGAATCAATAAGCAATGCGTTGAGTAAAGTAGTTTCGGGAGAGTATGATTCAGCTTTTTCTGCTATTGTTTTACAAGATTATTTATGGATGGATGGGAAGCCATTGAATTATGATGTTGATAATATTGTTCGAACACAAGATTTGAAACCGATTTATATGGAAACTGGAGCTTTCTACATTTTTACAAAAGAAGTTTTTTTAAATTATCATAGAAGGATTGGCTTGAGACCATATATTCATGTTATAGATAAAATCGAGGCTATTGATATAGATACCATTGAAGACTATGATTTGGCACAGGCAGTTGCAAAAACTATAGGTGAAAGTGTATGAAAAATATTCGATTGCTAGATTGCACTTTAAGAGATGGGGGCAGAATTATAAATTGTGCTTTCGCTAATTCTGAAATTATAGGTTTGGCTACGGGATTATCTAATGCTAAGCTGGATATAGTTGAAGTTGGCTTTTTGAGAGATTGTAAAACTATAGATTACCAGGGAAATAGTACTTTCTTTACTGATGTGGAGCAAATAAAACCATTTATTGATAAAGACAGTGATTCTATGTATGTTGCATTTATTGATTATGGATTGTTTGATTTTGCAACATTAAAGCCATATGATGGAAAGTCTATTGAAGGTATTAGGTTTGGCTTTACCAAAGAAGATTATCGTAATGATAAAGAAAGTATAAAGAATTGTATTTTACTAATTAAGCAAAGAGGATATAAAGTTTTTGTTCAAGGAGTGAATTCGTTAAATTATTCTGATAAAGAATTTCTTGAAATAGTTGAAATGATAAATGAAGTTCATCCATATAGTTTCGGAATCGTAGACACCTATGGAGCGATGTACTTAGAAGATGTGGATAGATTATATAGCCTGCTAGACCGAAATCTTGATGAAGATATATGTATAAATTTTCATTCACATAATAATTATCAGCTTTCATTTGCGTTTGCGCAGGAAGTTGTTAGATTAAGCGAAGGAAAAGACAGGATAGTTATTATAGATGGCACAATTGGTGGTATGGGAAAAGTTGCAGGTAATCTTAATACTGAACTTATAACGGATTTTTTAGTTAGAAAAAAACATTATGATTATGATGTTGATGTGATTTTGGATTTGATGGATGAGTATATATACAAATATTCATTCAAATATAAATGGGGATATTCCATACCAGCGCTTATGGCTGGAATATATAAAGCGCATCCTAATAATTTGATATATTTAACTGAAAAGTTTAGTCTTAAATCAAAGGATATAGGGCAGATTTTATCAATGATAGATCCAGAGAAAAGGCAAAGATATGATTATGAAAATATAGAAAAACTATATATTGAATATACTTCTACCAAAGTTGATGACACGAGTGCACTGCAAGTTTTGAAAGAAAAGCTAGGAAAAAGAAATGTATTGATTCTTGTTCCCGGGAACACTATGGTTTCAGAAAAGGGCATTATTGATGAATTTGTAGATAAGAATGACGTATCGATTGTTAGTGTAAATTTTGTGTCAGAGTATAATGATGCGTTAGCTTTTTTTGGAAATGAGAGGGCATATAAAAATAATAGTCAAAATCGTATAGGGAGAACATGTATCATAACATCAAATATTAGATCAGACGTAGATGATGACATAATAGTAAACTATTCTTGTTTGATAAATAGAGGGTACAAATATTTTGAGAATTCTACAATGATGCTTCTTAATCTATTGAAAAAGATAGGTGTAACATCAATAGCTTTTGCTGGATTTGATGGATTTGATGCTATGAAAAAGTCAAATTATAAAGATGATAGTTTTCAGAATGATAGATTTATTGACAAGTTTGATGAGATGAATGAAGGGATAAAGAAGATGTTGGATGACTATAGAAAAACGGTTCAAGACAATTGTGATATATCATTTGTTACACCATCTATGTTTGAATGGAAAAAATAATTATTGTATTTGGAAAATTACATGAGTAGCTAGGAGAGGTTAATAATGATTAAACTGATTGTTACAGATGTTGATGGAACGTTGACAGATGGTGGAGTTTATTATGACAATCATGGAAATGAGATAAAAAAGTTTTGTACCAAGGATGGAATGGGAGTTTGTGTGGCGCATAAGGCAGGAATTAAGGTAATGGTCTTGACTGGACGTGAATTCCAAGCGACTACTAGGAGAATGGAAGAACTAGATGTGGATTACATATTTCAAGGGGTTGAGAATAAAGAAGTCTTTTTATTAAAGTGGATGAAGGAAAATAAAATGGATATAACAGATACTGCTTATGTGGGTGATGATTTAAATGACCTACGACCAATGAAGTTATGTGGATATAGAGCGTGTCCTTCAGATGCAGTAGCGCAGATAAGAGAATTATCAGATTATATTTCATCAGTGACTGGTGGGCACGGAGTTCTGGAGGATGTTGTATTACACTATCTGAAAGAAACAGATAGACTGGAAAAAGTGTTAGAGCTTTTATGAATATAGTGATGGAAAGAAATTTAAGATTCTTGATCATCCGGAGAAACCTACTATGACAAAAGTGTTATTGGTATTTGGTACTCGTCCAGAAGCAATTAAAATGATGCCAGTTTTGATGGAACTGAGGAAGCGGCCTGGAATCAAGCCTATATTGGCTGTAACTGGGCAGCACAGACAGATGCTGGATCATGTTCTGGAAGCATACGATGTAGAGCCTGATTATGACTTGTCTATAATGAAGCCGCAGCAGAGTCTTTTTGACATTACCTGTGAGGTGCTTAAAGGGATGAAGGAAGTTCTTAATGAAGTGGCCCCAGATTTGGTTTTGGTACATGGTGATACGACTACGACCTTTGCTACTTCGCTGGCCTGTTTTTATCTTCAGATTCCTGTTGGGCATGTTGAGGCGGGCCTTCGTACCAATGATATTTACGCTCCATATCCGGAAGAATTTAACAGACAAGCCACTGGTGTTATTGCCAAATATCACTTTGCTCCAACAGAACTTGCCAGACAGAATCTGCTAAAAGAAGGCAAAAACGAAGAGAATATCTATGTTACAGGTAACACTGCGATAGATGCCATAAAGAATACTGTGAAACCTGATTACTCAAATGATTATATTGAATGGGCTGATGGCAGCAGGCTTATCCTTGTAACAGCACATAGAAGAGAGAGCCTTGGTGAACCCATGCGCAATATGTTCAGAGCTATCAGGCGTGTCGTCGAGGATCATGAGGATGTTAAGGTTATTTATCCGATCCATATGAATCCGAAGGTAAGGGAGCTTGCCGGCGAAGAATTGCAGGGAAATCCAGATATTAAGCTTATTGAGCCATTGGATGTGGTTGATTTCCAAAATACTATGGCTAGAGCCTATCTTATTTTGACGGATTCGGGTGGCATTCAGGAGGAAGCTCCAAGTCTGGGGAAACCAGTATTGGTCATGCGAGACGTTACAGAGAGACCGGAAGGCATCGCGTCCGGGACACTTAAATTAGTGGGAACAGAAGAAGAGAGAATTTACACATCTTTCTCACAGTTGTTAGATGATGAAGACGAATATAATAAAATGGCTAAAGCAACCAATCCTTATGGAGATGGATTTGCTTCAAAGCGCATCGCAGACGTTATCTGCAAGGAGTTTGATTAAAGTTTTATGACAGAAAAAAGATCAATTTGGACATACACACCAATAGTGGTTTTGACGGCATTTTTTTGCTGCGTTTTGTGGGGAAGTGCATCGCCAGCCATCAAGATTGCATATGAGCTTTTTGAGATTCCGGCATCGGATACACCATCGAGACTGATGCTGGCTGGAGCGAGATTTATTCTGGCAGGAGTGATGACGATTGTGTTTGGATCAATTCTTACCAGGAAAGTTCTGGCTCCGCAAAAGAAATCCTGGAAATATATAGCAGTACTGGCTATTTTTCAGACCATTGGCCAATACTATTTCTTTTTCATGTCTCTTGCAAACACTTCTGGAGTAAGAGGCTCTATTATCAATGCTTCAGGTAATTTTCTGGCGCCGCTTCTTGCGGTATTTCTGTTTAGGCTTGAGAAGTTTTCTGGGAAAAAACTTCTCGGCTGCGTTATCGGTTTTGCTGGGATCATACTCTTTTTCAGCGGCGGAGCAGCATTTCTAAATGGCGGGCCTATGACGCTTGCAGGCGAAGGAGCAATGATGGGAGCGGCCATATTCTATGCTGTATCCGGATGCAGTATCAAGATTTTTTCAAAATATGAGAATCCGGTGGTTTTAAGCGGTTATCAGTTCACTTTGGGAGGCATAGTTCTTTTCCTGATTGGAACTATGTCTGGCGGAAACCTCATATTCCACAGTGCTGGTTGTTATCTGAATCTTTTGTATATGGGATTTATCTCAGCCGGTGCATACACACTTTGGGGCGTTCTTCTTAAATACAATCCAGTGAGCAAAGTTTCGGTTCTTGGTTTTATTAATCCGATCATGGGAGTTCTTTTATCTGCAATCTTTTTGGGAGAGCAAAGCCAGGCATTTTCGGTGGCAAGTTTTCTTTCACTGGCACTCGTGTCACTTGGAATAATCATTGTAAATACAAAGGAATTCGGAGCAACACCGATTGCTAGGCTAAATTGATAATATACAGGAGACCCAAATGTCAGAAACATTTACTTATACAGATATAATCAGTGCGTGGCGCGCCAAGAAAATTACTACTGTAACTGATCTTGAGACAGCGCTTTCAGACTATAAGATTTTTTTCGCCTATAATTCTAATAAAATAGAGGACGCCGGAGTTTCAATTCACCAGACCAGGGAGATATTTGAAAATGGCAAGGTGGTGGGCTATACAGGTGATCTGCGAGCTCTTTTTGAGACACAGAATCAGAAGGTGTGCTACGAATTTCTCAAGGATAAGTTGATTGAGAAAGCTCCTTTGACAGGAGAGCTCATTAGGGATATTCATGAGAAACTTACACACGGCTGTTATGATGAAACAAGATGGGCGAAGGGAGAAAGGCCTGGAGAGTATAAGAAAAACTACTATGGAGTTGGATTATCAGTAGGTGTGCCTCCTGAGGATGTTGAGGAAGAAATAGAGTATATTTGCAAGGAACTAGCCAGTGCAGAAATAAGTACTGTTGAAGCCGCTCTCAAGGCAGCTATCTGGTTTCATTGCAGTTTTGAAAGAATACATGCTTTTGCTGATGGGAATGGAAGAGTTGGGAGAACTATCCTGAATTATATTCTGATGGTAAATGACATTCCTCCAGTAATCATCTTTGATGAAGACAAAGAGACTTATTTTATGGCTCTTGAGGTCTTTGATCATTCGGACAAGATTGATGGTTTTGTCCAGTTTATAAGAGAGGAAATGGTAAAGACTTGGTGCAGAAAGAG
>JAEEGL014204452.1_pt1 | contig 15708 bp, 10 predicted proteins | sample 9134231 | NCBI WGS metagenome assembly JAEEGL01 (sample SAMN16246548, study PRJNA631951) | gut metagenome | biome: gut microbiome; feature: rumen; material: fiber-attached | host: Bos | place: Iran: Karaj | collected 2018-10
AATCGCTAAGAGCACCTAGTTTCTTCAATGAATCTTTCACAAGTCCAGGATTGGAAGTCTCTAAGTCAGTCCTGCCAATAGAACCTCTGAATAATGTATCGCCAGTAAAGAGGGCATTGTCATCTTCAAAAAGATAACAAACACTACCCTGAGTATGGAACGGTGTCTTGATTACTTTGAAATGGAAAGAATTATGCACTTCTACTGTCTCACCATCTTCCACAGGAATGGTATCGACATTAACGGAGATTCTTTCTCCGGTCATATTGGAAGAATTGATGGATGGATTATTCAATAGTGGAACATCTTCACTTGCTAAATAAACAGGAACGTTCTTGAATCTCTTTAAGATCTTTGGTAAACCACGAATATGGTCAAAATGAGCGTGGGTCAGTAAAATACCGGCAACGCCTTCATAATGTTTTTCGATGTAGGAAATGATGTCATCTCTTGTCGATCCAATATCGACAATCAGACACTTCATACCGATCTTACCGATGACATAAGTGTTAGCAGAGAATTCGTTTGGATTGTCCTCAAAATTAAAAACTTTTACCATGTTTTCAAGTCCTGCGTATTCATTATAAATGAAATGACACAAAAGTGCTAAGCATATACACCAAATTTTCTGAGTTATGTTTCTTCATAATTTGAAAAATATATGTTTTTTGAAAAAAGTCATGAAATCCACCCCAAAAAGTGTAACTTGCAATGGTTTCTTTCTTTCATTCTTTCATCTAGAGTTTCTTTTCGTTATAATATTTAGGCTTTTAAAAGAAGGTAATCATCATGGCAAATACAGTTTATGAAGTTAAAGAAGAAAAAGTCGACACTCTCTTGCTCGTCTTTTTGATTTTCTTAGGTTGGTTTGGCGCTGATAAATTCTATGTTGCCAAATCATTCAAAGGCGGTTGGAAATTCGCTTTAGTCAAATTCTTATATTCCATCATCCTTTTAGGCTTGATCTGGAACATCTTTGATATCATCCAGGCCTTAAGAAAAAAGTATCAGTTCGACTTCAGAGAATACTTCAGATAAGCAAGATAAACATTTTTATTCCTCCGATATGGTACAATAGTATCAATCGGAGGAATTTTTTATGGTTAAATTCTTTAGAAACAAAGAGACGAAAGAAGTTGTTATGGTTCTCAGTGATGAGCAACCAAAGGAAAACGAAGTCGAATTAAAGGCAAACGATACAGATGCCGCTCAGGAAAAACATGTTCCTGTCATCACTCTCGATGGCAAAAAGGTTCATGTCGCTGTCGGTGAAGTCGAACATCCAATGACTGAACCACACTACATCATGTTCATCGTTCTTGTCACCGATAAGAAAGCCGAGATGAAGAAACTCACACCAACAGATAAACCAGCTGCCGACTTCCAGTTAGCGGATGGCGAAAAGGTGGTTGCCGCTTATGAATACTGCAACCTCCATGGCCTCTGGGTCAAGAATATGTAATCATTGGGAGCCCTTGGCTCCCATTTTTATTTCATCAAATCAAAAATGTTCTCATCATCAAAAAGGTAAGCGTAGATATCAAAGATGATAAGATAGACATGTTGGAATCTAGCAAGATATCTTGTCAGTTCCAACATGGTGCGATCATCCATATCATAGGTCAATAAGTTATTCGGTAAGATACCATAGTTATGACCATTCTTTTCTACGATGAGCGGATAACGCTCATCATCTAAAACAAGTCTAGCACCATTATCTTCGCATTCCTTTTTCAGTTTCTCGAAGAAATAAGATGGCAAGAGAGAATAATCAAAGGCTTTGTAGTAGAGATTGTCTTTATTGATTTTTGTCTCATGATATCCCTGGATTCTCTTATCGGAAACATCCCTATATAGGAACATTCTCTTTTTACCGACACGATAAGTGGATAATAAGCGCATATTATCCATTTTTTCACCACCGACAACAAGGACATTATCAAAGAGATCATCTGGTATGGCATAAAGATCATCTTCGCTGACAAGGGTGATTGGATAACATTTCGAAAGTAAGCGCAAAGCCTGATCATGCACTTCCATTTCTAAGGATTCCTCTTGAATTTCCTTTTTGAAGGTTTCATATAAAGAGACATTCTCATCCTGATTGGATTCATCCTGAATGGCTTGAGAATAAGCCTGATAGTTTTCTAAGATATCATCATTCTTTTCAGTGAAAAGAGACTCAATAAATTGTTCCTTGATGGAGATATAGTCCTTGCTATAAGGAGCAAAGGATTGTTTTCCAGACTGATAGACCTGATAGAGGAAGGAATAGATGAAATCCTTGGCTAAGGAAGTCAAAGGTGTCTGTTTGACCATATATCGACGAAGAACAACCTGAAGCATGACCGAGGCGTTTGTCTGAGCTTCTTTAAAAGAAATATATTGGCTGAACAAGTCATAGGAAAGCATGGATTCTTTAGATAGTTTCTGAATCAGTTCAGAAATGTTCAATTCATAGATGTACTGATTGTTCCTGTCGCGATAGCAGCCGACATATTCGTTTAAAGACTCCATGATATCGTCATAGAAAACCTTTGCCTGTTCCAAGTCCTGTACAACAGCAATACGGAAGGTCTTATCTTTCAAGAAGCGTTTGATGAATGGATGTTCGATATTAAAATCGGGATATTTCTGCTCATAGCTGCGGAAAAGACGAATGTACTGGATATTGCTTTCAATCTCAACAACACCATTCATGGTCATGACGCTGTCACCATAGATTTCGTAATAGTTTGGTAACATGTCCGCAACCTTGTTCTTAGCTTTGACATAAGTATCAACGATTCTTGATAAAGCATCAAAATCATGTTCTTTCTTGATCTTGATATGTTTAGCAAGAATCTTTTTGGCCTTATGCTTTTTAAAGATATTTTTGCTTTGATAGAGTTTAGCAAGGTTTGCTAAATCCTCATCAAAGATGGCTTTATCACAGAAATTAGAAAGCATCAGCTGACTTGCTGAGACATTTTGATAAGCCTTCTTTAAAACCGATAAGTTATACTGTTCTTCTTTGGAAGCGTCGATCTTGAAGTGTTTTCGAGGGAAACCATTGTATTGTGATAAGACTTTTCCAGCATCCTGATAACGTTCAAAATCACGAATAGAATCTAAGGATAGATGATATTGTTTCATGAAGTCTAACTGCTGATAGAATTCCATGAAGTCTTTCAGCTTCTTGATCAAATTGATACATAGAAGTTGCAAATTGTGATGATTTTCCATGCTGTCATCCAGTGTCAGACCAAAATAAGGATGATTGGAAATATAAGTGTCTTTGACACTATCTAGTTTCTCTAACGTCTCAAAGAAACTGATATCTTTTTCAAAATCACCAACACTATAGTTCTCAACATTGAAATCGATGATTTCTTTTGGTCGATCATTCTTAGAAACCACATCGATAAAGGAAGGTTTATATAAATGTTTCAATCCTTCAAAAGACGTCCTTCTTTTGTCCTCAAAAGAAAGATATCGTTCTTGTTTTTCTTTATGATGACGAACCATCGTCATCTGCTCAGATGTCAAAGTGCGATGGTCTAATTGGTCAAACATCTCCAGCAAAGTCTTTCCATCGCAGGACTTCCAGTTCATGGAAAAATCAGTTAAATCATTTTCTTTTAAAAAACGCTCAATTTCATGAAGAGACTGATGTTGAGCAACAATCAAGGCTGTTTCTTTGTTTTCAGAGAAGGTATGGAAAGTCTTCAATAAGAAATTCTCAACAATATTCTGGTTACCAAAATTCACCTTGGTTCCAAGGTAATGATTGACACGCTTGAAGACTCTTTGTTCACGAGCAAAGAAACCAAAGGAATTCTCTTTCAGTTCCTGTTCAAATTCCGCACTCTTCACTTCCTTAAACAAGGAATCATATTTAGGATTTGTCTCGGTACCAAAAAGATATTCATTCAAAAATGGATAATTAGCGTTCCATTCCAAAATAGAAGAATCCACAAAGGTGAAATAAGGAATCAATTCTGCTTTGTTTAAAGCACTCATCTGAATGATCAAATGTTCTAATGATTCATAACAATGAGGAATATCCTTCAATGAAAAATCTTCTTTAAGATGTACACCGATTTCTGATAACAGGTTCAAGGCGAGATTATTGATGATTGGCAATTCTTTACAAAGCCTTAATTTATTTTTTTCAAATTCGACTTTGAAATAGAAAAAAGGATAATAGACATCGTGCACTTTATCATGAAGAAGGAAAGGAGAAAGGAATTCTTTCTCTTGATCAACATGAGGAATATCTTCACCTAAAAGAAGCGAATCCATCAAGGGTTTGATCAAGTCTTTTGCTAACGCTAAGTCTTCTTTCTTGATGCTCAACTTATCTAGACAATCTTTGTATAACTGAAGAAAGTCGAGTTGAGAATGCAGTTCTTCTTTTTCCATATGTATATATTTTACTTTATTTCCATGATGAATTCAGTAATGGTTTTACCATGACACCACGATAACAAGAAAAGAAAGAAGAAAAAAAGCGACCTTAGATACTAAAGCCGCTTTCTTAAGAATCGTTCTAGAAATTGAATGAAATACTTTAGGCTAACATTTGAGTAAAATTGATACCCTGAATAAACTCAACGTTGCTGATGCTAAACTGTTTACGCGTTGATAAGTTTTCAAACAAGGATTCATTTTCTTTGCCTACGTCATAGCAAGCAAATGTCAGCTGATAGCTCTTACCGCTTTCCAGAGTACGTCCGACACCTATTTTTTTAGCTAAAGAACCTAGACAACCATATTCCTTTCCTAAATTGCGGCCATCCATATAAATATCAGCAGAATTCAGATAGAAATCTTCCAATGTTTGCGGAGAATTGTTGGTGATTTTCAATTCTAAATATGGAACATATTGAGAGTAAGACGTATTGAGAAGCTTGTCTACGAAGGTTTCTTTCCTCAGAGTATAGGATAAGCACTCAACACTAAGTTTACTATCCCATTTTGCATATAAAGTCATATCATCCAATACTGCGGATGTTGCTGCAAATGGCTTGCTGCATTCTTTGTCAGTATACCATCCACCAAAGGAATAGAATGGTCTGGTAGGTTCAACTGGAAGATTGATTTTTTGGCCTTCTTTTATCATTTGTGTTGGCACATATGTACCGCCATTTGATTCAAAATGAACATGCTTAAATTCTTTTGTTTGCTCATAATTCAAATAATCGACAACATCATTTAAATCAGCAGTGAACACATCATCTTCCTCAGTAATCCGATAACTATCATCACTAAATACATAACGCCAATCAAAAGAATCTTTAACTGGATAAGCGAAATATTTCATCGTTAACGCCGAATTTGCAGTATCAAGGCATAAAGCTACATACAATTCACATTTACAATACAATGAAAGTGAGTAGTACCCATATTGCGAACTGCTGTCAAAAGTAATGTCAAATACATCCGGTGTACATAATGAACCAAGACTTGCCTGATAAATTGAATAAGGATCTCCAATTCCAATTGACTCCTGACTTGCGTCAGAAGAACTATAAGAGTTTGCTGCTAAAACAGAATTCGTTCTAGCGAATTCATCTCCCCAGGCTCGAACAATTTCAGTGCCGGTGGATTCTTGACCATTTAGCAAGTTTTCCACACTTTTGCTTGCTTCAATAATTTTTGCCTGTATGGATGGATTATAACTAGCAAAAGTATAGGCAATGGCATCAGTAGTATCAGCACCATTGGCACACAACGCGTAGTCGTATGTCTTCGTATCAGGATTTTGCTCACTCTGAGTTATAACAGAACTTATTACAGAACTCGTAGTAACCGTAGTTAATTTAGGATGAGATACAATTTCATTTAATGTCAAATTGAAGTCGGACATGAATGGTTTTTGTTTAATGTCAAGACTAAATGAATGACGACTTTTAACGTGACAACTATACCAAAACCTAAACGCCGTAAGAATTGGGAAATTAGAAACCTCAGCTACATCAAAAAAATAGAATTTGTATTTTCCGTCACGTTTTTCGTTAACCATTTCGGAATAAGCATCGAATAGAGGCTTTTCTTTTTTAGTGATCGTTACCGGCTGCTTGGGAGCATAATCGGATTGATCAGCATATACGATTGTTTTCTCTAATGATTTATTTTTTTCAACACCAAAAGAGTCGCCGATTTTGTTAGACGTTAAAGAACTTAGTCCAACTAGACAAGCCAACGCGGAAACACATGCAAATAAAAACTTTTTCATTTACAAAAACCTCCAAAAGAATTATAAACTCAAAGTTTTCACCAATCAAGTTCTTTTCCAAAAAAGTGTAGCTTGTTAATTTCCTTGAAATTTTATTGAAAAACAGCACCATATTCGAACATGTACTTAAGAAGAGCACCATTTTTATAGCCAAAACATTTAGTTTTAAGAGATAACACTATTTTTCGATACTTTTTCGTTACTTCGCAACTACAATTTTTAGACGCAAAAAAAGAGGAGTTTTCACTCCCCTGTTTTTCGTACTATTTTGAATTAGTTACCAGACTTTTCAAGTTTCTTACGGAACTTAGCAACACGGCCGGTATCGGCAGTGATGTTGATCTTACCAGTATAGAAAGAATGGCACTTGGAGCAAGTATCAACTCTTAATTCCTTTTCAGTGGAACCAGTTTCGAAAGTGTTACCACAGGTCATGCAAGTAACCTTGGCACGATAATAATTCGGATGGATATCTTTTTTCATGATTATTTCCTCCTCACAATCCGGCATCAATACGTTCGCAAGCGTATTAAGCAAGTAAAACTATATCACAACGACTTTCACCTTACAAGCAAAACTTTGTCAGTATAGATTTTTCCCACATTTTTTGCAAAAAATATCTTTTTTTGAATTCATTTCATGACAATGTGGACATTCCACCTGTTCATAAAGGCTAGCATCACGCTCTTTAAACTGACGGTATAGAATTTGATTCAAGACAAAGCCTACAAGCCCTAGAATGGTCAAAACCAGGCATAGAATAGACCATACGTTCATCTCCGCAACTGACATCTCATAAATAAAGCCAGCAAGAGAGAAGACAAACATTGCTAATGTCACATAAACGAAGATCTGATAAATTGATTTTTTCATAGTTAGAGTCCTATTTTGGCCATAATGGTCTGATGAGCGACATTCTCTGTCGCCTTACCAAATTTGGATAATGTCGGTGTAGAAAGAACGCTCCACCCGTTAGCATAAGTGTTAAATGCGACAAAGAAATCCACACTATCCAGCTTCATTGTTTCATTTTCCATCTTTGTATTGATTCTCAAACAGGTCAGGTATTCTTCTGGTTGAATCGTTTCTCCATCCAGGTGTTTTTCAAAGAACCAATCACAAAACGCTGTAAAGACGTTATAAGAACTGCTGTAATGGTAATTCTTGTTTTCCTCATTCAGTTCATAGGCATCCAGACTAAGGGCATACAAGGTATCGTTGTCATCCATTTCGGATTCCTCAAAATAATCCGGAATCTCTTCAAACACACATTCCCATACAGGAACATTGATGGTGCCTTCATAGGGTTCCTCATAGACCTTGATCACCTGACTCGTCTCTGGTCTATATTCAAAACCGTGAATACCATCACTTTTTCTCATATAGCCATAGCCAGATACTTCCATACTCTTTCCGGTGGTGGAAGTATATAGAGAAATAAATTCATCTGGGTAATGTAAGAAAATGTATTTCTCCGTGTAGTAGACATTCACCACACTGCTATATTCTTTAGCTTGATTTTGTGGATCTGGCCAGAAGAGTTTATAGGAGATGACATAGTTATGTTTACCTATTTCTTCAGAAAACAGTGCTAAATCACTAGGAAGAGCTGGTCTAGGCGCAGCATAATTGTTAGTAAATCGTTTGATTTTTTCAGTCTGTGGCAAGGTAGTAGTGTTGATATCTTCAATCGTGGTGGTATAGATGTAGTTTTCTTTTTCTCCATCAATCACAACACCATCAAGATATGAAAGTGTCATCTTCACCTGAGAAGAAGATATCGCCTTGATGGACAAATCAACCAAAGAAGATAATTCCACAACATCATCATTATCAGGATGATTGTTTCGGTATTCGTTTCTTCCAATTGGATCCATCAATCCCCAAAGAAGATATTTCACATAAGCACCATAGATATTTTCATTGTCACCTATGATGGCATAAGTGTTGTCTGTTCCTTTGGCCTTGGCATTTGGTAGCCACGAAGGATTGATCGCCTGTAGGCCATAGTAGAGACCAACATCGTTGATATCAATACTCTTATCCTTGAATCCGCGATAGTTTTCTCTCTTGAGCAAACCATGTTCGGTATCGATGATCTCCGAACCTGGTAAGAAATTACCATGATTATCTGCTTTTAATAAAAACGCATAGCCATTCTTATCGATGGCATAACCATTGACATAGTTATTCTCTTCATCCATCAAGAACGGACCGGTATAATGACCAAAATCTTCCTCATCCTGATAATATCGTTCACCTATAATCGCATCATCGGTGACCAGAGTACGGATATATTTCTCCAAGATGGTGTTATCATTTTTATCTGTTCTCGTCGTCAACAAAGTATAATTCATGATTTCATTGACGTTGTTCCAGACATTCTTCAATGAAGGGATACGGTCTACTACCTCAATATCCACCGAAGCGGTGATATTCGGATTGGCAGCGCAAATGGCGGTCAATTTGACTATGCCTTTCTTTTTACCAGAAACATAAATCGTTCCATCAGTATCAGTAGCCTGACCGACCAAAGATGCTATACCATCATTCTCAGCAAGCGAAAAATGAATCTTCTTTGATACATTGTCATCCTCGCAAGAAATATCTGCTCTGACAGCCACATACTCACCGCTTTCTACTTCATATTTTTCCATCGAAAAAGATAAGTCCATGGCAACATCAATCGCATATGACATCGCCAAAGAAGAAGAGGGTTCTCCACACCCTCCCATAGTCAGACAAGCGATAGAAAAGAGAATCAGGGCTGTTTTTTTCATATATACATTGAATAAAAGGGAAGTTTCAACAACTTCCCTTTTATAGAATTCATTTAAAGTGCTTTAGGAATTAAGCGGCTTTTGCATCAATAGCGGCTTCGATTGCTTCGTGATATGGGTTAGTCTTTGCACAACCAAACTTGTGAGTCAAAGTGTAATAAGTGAAAGAACCCTTCTCAGTCTCGCCAGGAATTTCAAAGCCACCAAGGCCTAAAGTAAAGCCAGTAATTTCAGTGACATTCTGACCTTCACCATCCTGAGTAGTGGACTTGATTGGGGTCAAAGAGGTGTAATAATCGGCAAGAGTATAGCCTGCAGATTTAGCATAAGCGTCAACAGTTTGATTTAAGAAACAATCGGCGACTTCATCAGAAACGTCTTTATTATAGGAGATGAATGCATTTTCTCTAGCTTCGAAAGAATAAATAGTTTTATCACCCAAAGCAAAGCCTGTGGCTGCCAAAGAGTTTGTGTTGATAGCAAACCAAAGTTCTGCATCAATACCAGCAGTAGCATACTGTGGATTATAGGTGGCTAAAACAGCTGGTTCGATGGTAACTGTTGGAGTGTCACCAGAAGCATCAATAGCTAAATAATGTAACTCATCATTGACTAAGACAAGACCATTCTTGCCATTATTCAATTCAGCCATCCAATAGTTCTTGTAGTTATAAACATAACCAGCGGCAGACTCATTTGGAATTTCCCAATAATAGTCATTTTCAGCAATCATGCCAACAAGAGTGACTAAATCAGAATTAAGTCCAGGAGCGCCAACAGTAACATTAGCACCAAGAGCAGTATAAGCAGCTGGATCAGCAGTAGTACCAACGTCAGTCATAGAAATAGTGAAGGTAGTGACATCGGTTTCGACCTGAATAGAAACGGTAGAACTATCAATAACAGTGATAGTAGTATTGACCATATTGGCAATATCAGAGACATCATAATTAGTATTGCCTAAAGACTGGATACCGGCAATATAGCTGTTAACATCAGCAATTCTCCAAAGAACATCTTCAGCATCACTAGCCTGAGAACTGTTATCATCTTCACCATTCAACTCATAAACATTGCCTTTGGCTTTGTCTGCAGTCAACCATTTTGGGTTGACACCAGCAAGACCAACTGGACCAGTGGCAGCATTAGCGTTGATAGCATTAGTGCCTAAGCCCTTAAAATCAGTAGCAGTTAAGATACCAGTGTGACCCTTAGCAGCAACTGTTGGAGCAACAAGGGCACCAGTATTATCGAGATTCATTTCAAAAGCAACACCTTTAGAATCAAGGCCATAGCCCCACATCTTATAGGATGGTTCATACTCAGCAGTTAAATCATCATTAACAGTGGTGGCACTTTCAGCAACGATAGTTGATGCAGTAGTCTTAACTCTGGAAACTGGAACGGCAGTTTCGTCAGTCCAATCATCGTGTTCAGCTAATTCAGTGTTGGTTGGAGTACGAGTGACATTTAAGGTATAGTTTTCCAAAGCGGCAACCTTGCTCCAAACAGACTGTAATGGTGCAACAGGACGGACAACTTCAATAGAAACTCTGGCAACAGAATCTGGGTTGACAGTAGAAGTAGCAACTAAAGTGGCCTTACCAATAGCCTTACCAGTGACAGTGACAGAAATACCAGCAGCAATATCTTCTGGGATTGTAACAATTTCCTTATCCTGTTCAACAGCGAAAGTTAAGGTTTTTGCAGCAGCAGAAGTGACCGTGAAACGAATGGTGGTAGATTCGCCCTTTTCAATGGTGTAGGAATCTTTAGCAGCCTTAATAGTAACAGCTGGAAGAGCGACAGAAGAATCAGGTGCAACGGTAGAAACATCACTAGAAGGATTCACTACAGAGCTGTTTTCAGCGACACTGGAAGTCTGCTCTCCACAGCCAGTAGCAAGGAATAAAATTGAAGAAATAGCAATTAATTTTGCAAAACGTTTTTTCATATAAATAGTCTCCTTATCTTGTAGCAATTATTATCTCAAAAAGAAAAATAAATGTTAAATAGTCCAAAAAAGGCATGAGTTTTCGAGTTTTTTAAATTTTCAATAAAATTTTAATCTTTTTCTTGCATATTTTTGATGTTTTTTGCAAAAAAGTTGTATTTTTTAGTTAAAAATTAATTTTCAAAATTAAAATGTAAACGCTTTCCAGTTTTATTTACCTAGAAAATTATTTCATTTTTGAGGAAATTTCTTTGTTTTTTATAAAAGGCGACTGTTTTACCAGTCGCCTGAGATTCTACTTATTGATGTGAGCCTGTAACAAGGTATCAACGTGATTGTTGGTAGCCTGATTAAAGTCGCTTAAGACGAAGTAGTCAACACCATAGGTGTGCTTTGTGATATCGTTGTCCTGGCCAGAGAATGGTGTGAAACCAACTGTTCCATGAACAGCGGTGACATCAGTGCCAGTCATGACAACACCAAAGCCAGCTTTGGTGTTCTCAATCACATCTTCAACATCTTCAGGAGCATAATAGTTGATGAACTCATCAAAGATAGTTCTGGAAGTGGTGGTGTAATACTTAGTGCTGCGACCGTTCCAGATTGCTTCTTCTTCATTGCTGAAGGCATATTTCAAACCAGTCGCATCATCGAAGGTAGATAAGGTAGAGAAATATTTATCGAATTCAGGAACAGTGGTGGCAGCATCAGTGCCATCTTCTTTCGTGGCAGCAACCTCAACGGTCTGATTTTCTTCATTATAGGTGAACTTATAGATACCATCAGCCTTCTTGACATAACCATATGGGGCATCGCTCCATGCTTCCGTATCAGAGCCTAAATGAGTGTTATATTCATTAGCAAATTCAGCAGTGCAATCATGGAAGACATAATTTGGAGTGAAGTAGGTTGTGTACTGAATCTCAGTCTGATGATCAGGGAACAAAGAATTGACACGGATATAGTTATCTGTCTTGATGGCTGCAATTCCAGCTTCTAATTTATCACCGACAACAGGAGCAGCGGCAGTGACGGAGGCAAATTCGTTCTGAATATCATTGTCTTCATTCTCTAAGGTAGTCTCATTGATATCCGTCATGGCAATCTTGAATGTGGTGTCGGAATCTATGACTGTAACTTCCACAGACAAAGTCTGAGAAGACTCAACCGTAATGGTGGTTTCAATCTTTTCTGCCAAAGACCAATAATAATCTTCTTGCAATGTTGCCACAGCACTTGCATAACCGACTGGGTCAGCAATCTTCCATAATAAGGATTCAACAAAAGCACCATTGAGATAGGTTGGATTATTCTCTTCATCTAAGCCTTCACCAACGATGGTATAGGTATTCTTGTTTTCTTTAACATCAGTGACCCAAGCTGGGTTGATGGCATCAAAGGAATAGAATTCACCGACTTCAAAAGCTTGCTTAGCGGCTTCCTTGGTACCTTTGAAATTATCTTTGTTCAACAAACCGATATTACTCTGAACTAATTCTGCGTTATCGACTTCAAATGCCTGACCGCTCTTCTTCAGGTAGACGACCTTGCCATCAGCGGTGACCATTTCACCATAGACAGATTTTCTATTCTTGTCCTGGACGACAGCTTCACCATATGGATCATCATAGACGATGGCATTTTCAGTGACATAGACAACACCTTTACTCTTCTTATTGGAAGTGATTTCCAAAGTGTAACTATCCAACTGCTGAATGTTCTTCAAAGCATCTCTTAAACTTGGCTTAGAGGCGATAACATTGATCGTGACACTAGCAGAAACAGTCGGATTGATTTCAGGAACAACAGTGATGGTAACTTTACCTGCTTTGACACCAGTGACATTGGCTCTGACGCCGTTATCCTGCACAGTAACAGTGGCGATAGAAGTGTCGCTGGAAGTAAAGGAACACTTCGATCCCTGAATGATCGCTCTGACTTCAACAGACTGACCGATTTCCACTTCACTTGCTAAAGCTTTTACGCTTAACGTGACGTTAGGATAAGAAGTGGTTACATCAACAGAACTATCTGGAGAAGACACAGTTCCAGCATCAGAAGAGGTGGAACCACAACCGGCTAATAATAAAGTTAATGATAATAATGAAATAAACTTAATTCTTTTCATGCTCAAAACCTCCGGAGAATATAGATATATTCTAGTTTACCCAAAGGATTGCTTTAAGTTAAGTTTTATTGAAGAATTTCAATATTATTTCAATGTTTATTTCAAGAATTTTTTGTCTTTTTCTTATTTTTTTATGGAAAATCAGTCAAATTTCAATTCTTCAACTTAAAATCAATACTTTATTGTAACCGCTACCACATCCTTTTTCGTTCTTGCAATCAAATTAAGCCCACGATTTCTGTTTCGTGGGCTTAATCCAAATTTACTTAATACTAAATCAATGAAAACCAATCATCCAATGGAATAATAGAACCAAACGATGTGCCATTATACTCGAATTGTTCTCTTTGTAATGAAAGGCAATAATAACCGTCATCTACATCATTATTAGAAATATTATTCTTAACCAAACGAATTATCGCTTTAGCGTTATTGATACGCCACCCATCTTCTGTACGTTCTGGTGTTAAAGTAATACTATTTGAACCATAACTATCATCTTTATTCCACCAGTATTCAATAGCAAATGTTATGTAGTCATTAACATGATCTACAAATCCGGATGAAGAATTTTTAACTAAATAGGTATTGAATATTTCATCAGAAGTTTTAAAGAAAATCGCATTTTCATTAGCATCAAAACAAATATCCACAGGAGAGATTCGATAACTTTGCAAAATCTCAGACAATTCTTCCATGGTTAAGTTTTCAAAAATGCCTTGGTGAACTTTGTTTTTAAGATTTTTAAAGAAAGTGCCGAAATCATTAATTTTGAAAGCATTTGCATCATCATTCCAATGAGGAGTCTGATTACGTACTTCTTTTAAAATATCTAATAAATAATCATGGTTCGGAATATCATTTTCAGAATAACCTCCTATCTCACGATTGATTTTATATAACGTTCTGATTAAGCCGATTTCGTAAGCATCTCCGCCAATGTTATAATCATCGCCATATTTATTTTCACAATCAAGCAACCCATTATTCTCGTTATAATAATCAATCGCATAGTAATTATCCTGATCAAATTTAGCAGATTCATAAATGCCATCAGCTATGTATTGATTAGCATAATCTGTTTTAATATTTTCAGGGAAAGAACTTTGTGCGAGTTCAGACCAGTATGTTGGCCAAGACTCTCTCCATGCTAAGGATACACCAGATGTGTTAGCGTGATATAAACTAGTTTGTTTTGCCAAATAGGAAACATCATCTTCTTGAACTACATGAGTTGAAATTACAGAATCGCCACCATTTATCTTTAAATTATATCCTAAATAATGACCGTATTCGTGACCAAACACATCCCAGTTTTCATATGGCTGGATATCAGCTCCAGAACTCTTAGCATTATCAATTTCTATATAATTATTTAAAGTAGAGTAGCTACATCCACCAAAGTTAGAATAATAGACAGAGCAGCATCCTATATCCTCACCTGTCATTTGTTCTTTAGCATATTGAGTATAATAATTAAATCCCTCAAACACCTGAACTGCTTCCCAAAAAGAAGTTGAAAACTTATTTTTGGTAATCACCAATCCATTCTCAGATGAATATTCATTTTCATAATCATTTAATGACACAACAAAATCTGATTCAGAAGTTTGTGCATTATGATTTCCATAAAGTCGTAAATTATCATTAGCCAAAACTAAATCACACTGAGTAATAGGTTCAGAAATAACATACTCTAAATTAGGGTCTTGTCGTAAATTAAATTGTCCTTCATCATCTGTATAAATCATCCTATTAAAACCACCCTCATACTGCACTTTGATTTTCGCACCAGCAAGAGGGAAAACATTTCCATATCGATCAGTCCACTTGATTTTAGGTAGCGAAAGTTGAACTGGTGTATAGTCATCAAAAATGTTTTGTTCACCTAGAGTTATCGCATCATCCATGCTAGTAGCAGAAACTGATATAATCCTTTGAGCAGGATTAAGTTGATTGGAAAAATAAATATAATAATAAACTTGTTTTCTCACTTCTGTTAACATATGTCCAAATGGTACAGATGAGCGACAATTAAAAACAATCGTAGAACATTTCGCTCCCGAGTTAAATGAATTAATAAAAGCAACGTCTATATAAGCTCTTTTACCAACAAGGCGAAAATCACTTACAATTCCATCTTCATCAACATAACTTTCAATAGATCCCTGTGTTGGAATAAGAATGGATAAAGTAGCAGAATTACCATGACTAACCAACCCATCAGACTCCATCACAAATTCAATTTGACCTATCTTCGGAATAATAGTTTTAGCGTCTTTTCTCGAAATCCGATTAGAAAAATCGAAACCATTCCCAACACCATTTGAAATTCCTTGAATAGACGGAAGACACATCATACCAGCAATAAAAAAGCATCTTAAAAATTTATTCATTATTTTCTCCTTTCGATGCATGCTACCACTTTACTGTTGTCTAGATTCTTCTACGTATAACGAAATTATACTGTTTTTTTTTTTTTTATTTAGGATAATACCAATTAAGTGTTGATACTTCTTTTTAGTGCTATAATAGATGCGCTAAATATTAAAGTTTTTAGAGTCCTGGCAGACGAATATTTAGCGATACTCCCGGCTGCCAGGGCTCTAAAGACTTCGGGAGTTAT
>JAEEGL014295285.1_pt1 | contig 15708 bp, 14 predicted proteins | sample 9134231 | NCBI WGS metagenome assembly JAEEGL01 (sample SAMN16246548, study PRJNA631951) | gut metagenome | biome: gut microbiome; feature: rumen; material: fiber-attached | host: Bos | place: Iran: Karaj | collected 2018-10
ATGCGTCCACGATGGATTCGGCTATACCGAGCCCTGCCTTTCCCGCTTTATTGGTTGTTCTACCGAGGTTTTCAGGGTGCGTTAAAGGTTTATAGAAAGATTAAAGGATGATTATGCCACGGAAGTATGACTATCTGATTGTCGGTTCCGGTCTTTTCGGCGCTACTTTTGCCCATCTTGCCCATCAGGACGGGAAGCGATGCCTTGTTATCGAGAAACGTCCGCAACTGGGTGGAAATGTGTATTGTGAAGAGATAGCCGGAATCCATGTGCATAAGTATGGTGCCCATATCTTTCACACCAACAATAAGCGGATCTGGGATTTCGTCAATGGTATAGTGCCATTTAACCGGTATACGAATTGCCCTGTCGCTAATTTCAAGGGCAAGCTCTATAACCTCCCATTCAACATGAATACCTTCTATCAGATGTGGGGAGTTACGACACCGGAGCAAGCGGCAGCTAAAATTGAAGAACAGAAGGCAGAAGCTCTTGCCATGATGAAGGCGGAAGGGGTAACTGAGCCGCGAAACCTAGAAGAACAGGCTCTTTTGTTAGTGGGGAAGGACATCTATGAAAAGCTCATCAAAGGATATACGGAGAAGCAGTGGGGCAGACCATGTACAGAATTGCCGGCGTTTATTATCAAACGCTTGCCTGTTCGCCTGATCTTTGACAATAACTATTTCAACGATGCTTATCAGGGTATTCCCATCGGCGGATATAACAAATTAATCGATGGCCTTTTAGAAGGGGTGGAGTGTCGAGTCGGCACGGACTTCTTCGAGGCCCGGGACTATTGGATGTCTATCGCAGACAAGGTAGTTTTCACGGGGCCTATCGATGCTTTCTACGATTATCGTTTTGGGCAGTTAGAGTGGAGGACTGTCCGGTTTGAGCAGGAAACGTTAGACGTGCCTAACTATCAGGGTAACGCTGTTGTCAACTATACGGATCGGGAGACTCCTTATACACGAATCATCGAGCATAAACATTTCGAAAGTTTTGGGAATGCTGTTTATGAGAACCCGCATACAGTCATCTTTCGGGAGTACAGTACGGAATGGAAACCTGGCATGGAGCCGTTTTATACCGTCAACGATAATAAGAATAGTCAATTATACTTGAAATATAAGGCACTCGCCGATCAAGAAAAGCGAGTTATCTTTGGTGGACGACTGGCCGAATACAAGTATTATGATATGGCTCCGGTAATGGAGAGGGCTTTTTTAGAATACGAAAAACATGATTAAATAATGTCTACAGCAATCGAATTCAATCACGTAGGAAAACAGTACAGATTGGGTCTGGTGTCCACTAAAACCTTGTCGCATGACCTCAACCGATGGTGGCAGACTTCTGTCCTTAAGAAGGAGGATCCGTATCTGAAAATTGGAGAGATTAATGACCGATCTACGACAGGCAATAGCGAATATGTCTGGGCCTTGAGGGATATTGATTTCAAAGTGGAGCAGGGTGATGTCGTGGGTATTATCGGAAAGAATGGAGCCGGGAAGAGTACGCTTTTGAAGTTGTTATCCAAGGTTACTGGCCCGACTGTCGGCTCTATCCGTGCCCGGGGACGTATCGGTGCCCTTCTTGAGGTTGGAACGGGCTTTCATCCTGAAATGACCGGCCGTGAAAACATTTTTATGAATGGCGCCATCTTGGGGATGAGTAAAGCCGAGGTGTCGAGCAAGATTGACGAGATTGTTGATTTTTCCGGATGCGAGCGTTATATTGACACTCCGGTGAAGCGTTATTCCTCCGGAATGAAAGTGCGCCTTGGCTTTGCTGTGGCTGCTCACCTTGACCCTGAGATTCTTGTCGTCGACGAGGTCTTGGCCGTTGGAGACGCGGAGTTTCAGAAAAAAGCAATCGGGAAAATGAGAGAAGTCAGTATGGGCGGTGGACGAACTGTTCTCTTTGTCAGTCACAACATGGCCAGCATCAGGAAACTGTGTAAAAGCGGCATTTTGCTGGAAAACGGACAGATTGCATTCCAAGGGGATGTGTCCGATACCATTTCGACATATCTTAATTCATCCGATTATGAGGAGTTGGATGGTCCGGAGATGCGGATACACATAATCAACAAATCCCTGAGGATTGATTCTGTTTCGTTCGCTAATATGAATAATGGTTGCTTGAAATTCGTTGGAAACGAACGGAGAGTCGTCGAGTTTTCGATTGCCGGAGAAACCGACATTAATCTTAATGTCTCACTTGAGGTGTTCCTGTACGATTCTAACGATATCCTTGTGGCAACTTATTCCCCAACTCATTGGAATGGGAAGGTTGAAAAACTGGAGAGGGGCGTTTTTGAGATACACGATTCCTTTGTTTTACCAGATTTGCTTACTTCCGGAGAGTATTCCATCGCCATTGCCCTCTCCCAGATGAACATAGAGCATCTGGCGAGAATTGAAAAAGCTGCTCGTATCAAGATCCAGGGGTTTGCCAGTCCAGTTACGGGAAGCGTTTTCTACCAGAGTTATTCCGGCAGTATGATTCTTCGGGGTGGAGATGAATAATAGCATGGTCACCATTGCTTCCACGACTTACAACATGGAAGCGTTCATTGCGGAGGCGCTTGACAGTTGGCTGGCGCAGAAGACCTCGTTCCCATTTGACATCGTCATTTCGGATGACGGCAGCACGGATGGGACTTGCGACGTCGTGAGACGCTATATGGAGAAGTATCCCAATATCAGGCTGATCAGCACGGGACATATTGGGAAGATGCCCAATTTCATCCGCTCTCTGAAGGAATCCAAGGGCAAATACATCGCCCTCTGTGATGGAGATGACTATTGGATTGACCCGGAGAAGCTTCAGAAACAGGTTGACTTCATGGAGTCGCATCCGGATTTCTCCGAGTGCTTCACCAATTCCTATGTGCTGAATACAGAGACAGGAAAGAAGAAGATCGCAAAGACCCAGATTTGGGATGAGGCGGATACGGAAGGTCTGCTCAAGCATCGCGACAATGACAATGTTCAGATGTCTCCCGGGCATACATCCACTTTTCTCTATAGAAACCAGTATTTGCAGGATTATCCGGAATGGATGTACGGGGATGTCATGACGGATTTCCCGCTGTATATGCTGATGTCCAGATACGGGAAAGCGAAATTCATCAATGAAATCACCAGCGTATATCGTCATAGGCCCGATGGCGTTTCTTCATTGAATTTCACCTTTGAGAAGAATGCTCGGAAGCGAATCGGAGTTTATCGCAACGTGAACCGTGATTTCAACTATAAATACAAGAAAATAATCAATCCGATTATAGCTGATTACTACTATTCTTTAGGGAAGAGGCAGTATAAGACGGGACATAAAACCGCAGGACTATGGTCTGTTTTTAAGTCAATGGTATATGACCCGAGCGTGTTTCGCAATCGATAGTGATAGTTATTTGAGATAGCCAACGAATGAATAAGATCAAGAAAGCCATAAATAGTCCTTACTATGCTCTTGGGAACATAATGTATCGCTATTGCCCCAAGATGATGTCAGATAAGTTTTATACGATGATTAAATGGCGGAAATGCATGGGGTTTAATTTGGATTTGCATCATCCGAGGTCGTTTAATGAAAAGTTGCAGTTCTTGAAAATATACGACAAGAATCCTTTGTATACTACCTTGGTAGACAAGTATCTTGTGAAGCAATGGGTCGCGGAGAAGATTGGAGATCAATATGTTATTCCGACGTTGGCTGTTTACGATTCCGTTGATTGCATTGATTTAGACGCCCTTCCAAATCAGTTTGTATTAAAATGTAATCATGATAGCGGAAGCTATGTAATCTGTAAGGACAAGTCTTCATTTGATTTTCAGGCGGCGAAGAAGAAATTAGATGCCGCGTTAAAAACAAATTATTATTGGGAGACAAGAGAGTGGCCATATAAAAGAGTTAGACCTCGAATCATCGCTGAGGAGTATAAAGAGGATGCTAGTGGAGAATTGCGTGATTATAAAGTGTATGCCGTAAATGGCCGATGCGATTATTTGATGCTTTGCTTTGATAGGGCGAAAGGAGCCCCAAAATTCCTCTTTTTTGATAGAGAATGGAATTTGCACAAAGAATTGAGTAATTATGGGATGTTACATGGCGATTCCGTCAGTATAGAGAAACCGCATAATCTTGATAAATTCTTCGAGTTTGCCCAGCTATTATCCCACGGGATTCCATTTGTCAGGGTTGATTTCTACGAGGCGGATAACCAACTATTCTTTGGCGAAATGACATTCTATCCTAGTTCAGGAATGGATAGAAGAACTAAAGCAATGGATGACTATCTGAACAAGCATCTAGAAATAGGTATCAAGTAATGAGAATAGCTCTACTCAAGTAATCAGAATCCCTAGTCGACAATTGGGTAGCATTGGCAAGAAATACAAGTGCTTTTTGGGGAGATAGCCTTATTACGCCTATTCTGAAAGGAGAACCATCAGAAGTCATTAATCGTTCCATGATTTTGAAAGATGGCGAGTTGACAAACAAGTACAATTATTTGAAAGACTTTGCTAATGGGAAGAAATGACATTGCTGCGAATAATAGGTGGCAAGAATAGAAGACGTGTCAGCTTTTGAGAGCTATGAAAGCTAGAGACTAATACTTAAAATGATATATCAATTATTGTCCTTTACCACGATAAGAATAATATGACCATCCTCATTATTGGTGGCGGCGCAATTGCCGATTCTACACATATTCCTGCCGCGAAGGCTCTTGTTGGAGTTGATCACATCATTCTCGCCGAACTCAACCCGGCTCAAAGAGAGAAGTTGACAGAAAAGCATGGTCTTGTCCATACTGTTTCGGATTATCATGAGGCTTTGCCGGAATGTGATGTCTGTATCATCTGCACTCCTCCCCATGTGAGGAATGCCATCCTTAAGGACAGCATTGCTGCGGGGAAGCATGTCTTATGTGAAAAACCGCTTTCCCCTTCAAGTACCGAGACAAAAGCAATATTATCTACGGCCCCGAATAGCTTGACAATCGGTATGTGTCATACCTATCGTTTCTATTCCTCGAGGAAAGAGGCACGTCAGTTAATCCAAAGCGGCTTTTTCGGTGACAGCCCCGTCGTCACCATCAATGAAGGTCTCCCTTCCAACTGGCCTACCGTTTCCGGTTACTGCTTCAAGAAGGAGCTGGTCCCCGGCGGTGCGCTGTACGATAACGGAATTCATTCCCTGGACTTCCTCCTCTGGTGTTTCGGCGAGCCGAAAGAGATTGTCTATCAGGATGATGCTATGGGAGGACTGGAGAGCAACCTCACGATTGATTTCAAATTCGATAAGGCTAGGGCCTCCTATAAGCTTAGCCGCACGATGGAACTATCTAATACCATTGTTATTGAAGGAAACGGACATCAGGTAGGATTGGGGATCTTCGATGCAGATAAAATGCGGATTGATGGGATTGAGAAGGCTTGTCAAGTTCAGAAGCGGAATCTTGGCGAAGCCCAGTTGAAGAACTTCCTTGATGCTATCGAAGGAAAAGCTGAGCTTTGTTGCCCGGTGTCGGATGGCGTGGCTGTTATCGAGACCCTTGAACGATGCTACGCACAAAAAAAGGTTCAGCCTATTGAAAAACGTCCTTTGGGCGGATTCGAAGGAAAGACCGTCTTTGTCACGGGTGGTACAGGTTTCATCGGCAGCCATTTGGTCGAACAATTGGTACTCCACGAAGGAGCCCATGTTCGAGCATTGGTGCATAATTGGGGAAAAGCCGCTTATATTAGCCGTTTTGACGTGGATTTTGTTCAGGCTGATATCCTCGATGAAGCGGCAATGGAAAGGGCAATGGCTGGTTGTGATTATGTGTTCCACCTGGCTATCGTAGGCGGAGCCGAAACAAGTGTTAAAGCCACGGAGTCTATCCTCGGTGCGGCCAAGAAATGCGGAGTCAAGCATGTCGTACAGACGAGCAGTGTCGTGGTTCATGGGGAGACTGTTCCGGAAGACTTGAACGCGGATTCACCTCTTATCAGTTACAACGAACCATATGCCAAAAGCAAATATGAGTCTGAAAAGCGCTTCTGGGATTTGTTGGACGAATATGGACTTCATGGCAGCATTATCCGTCCGACCTATGTTTGGGGACCGTACTCAATGTGGTATACCATTTACCCGGTGATGCAGATGCGTAAAGGCGAGTTTGTCTGGGCGGACAATGGTAATGGTGTTTGTAATGCTGTTTACGTGGGCAATGTCGTGGATATGTGCCTCCTCTGCTGCACGAATCCCAAGGCAGATCATCAGGCATTCATTGCGACGGATGATGAGAGATTGTCCTGGAAGGACTTTTATAGGCATTACATGGATGTCCTGGGTATGGCTCCCGAGCAGTTTGCTTCTGTCCCGCTGAAGGACGGCGTGGGCCGGAAATGGAAGAAGGGTGCCAAAGCCTCTCTTACCAAGCAGATGAAATACTTGATGGACAAGTATATGTCTCTTGCAAAGACGTCGCCGAAGTTTGCAAAATTGAGGTATAAGGCACCTCGTAAGGTCCTTCGCCTGACTTTAAAGCAGATCATGAAGCGCCTGCCAGAAATGAATCCGGTCTCCATGGCTATATATAGCCAGAAGACGATGATTGATGTTCGCAAGAACCGTGAGTTTCTAGGTTTCACCCCTCGTTATTCGGTCGAGGAAGGGATGAGGATTACCTGCGACTGGCTTCGTTGGAACGACTTGAATACCCCGAAAGCATAGCCCTATGGATTTACGCCTTTCGATTATCATCCCCTTTTACAACGTCGAGCGGTTCATTTCCGAGTGTCTAGATTCGGTCTTCGAACAGGATATCCCGCTTTCCGAGTATGAGGTGATTTGTGTAAACGATGGGAGTCCCGATCACTCCAGGGACATTGTTTTGCAGTACATGGCGCGTTTCCCGAATCTCCGACTGATAGAGCACGAAAAGAACAAAAAGCTTGGAGCGGCACGCAATACGGGACGGACAATTGCTAAGGGAAAGTATATTTGGAATGTGGATTCCGATGACAAGATCGTTCCTTCCTGTTTGGCTGGGATGCTGAAGATATGTGAAGAAAACGACTTGGACGTCCTTGAGTTTGGTGTGACCCAGTTCAGCCCGATCAAACAGAAGATTATTCCCCACGTCCCTGAGACCAAGGAGGTCAAGTCAGGCTTGGATTATCTCAAGTCTCTGAGCCCGTATCGGGTTTCCCGGATGTGCCCCGTTTGGAATAAGATGATCCGTCGTTCATTTTTAGACGATAACGGAGTGTTTTCTCCCGAGATCAACATGGGAGAGGATGTTCCTTATTCTTTCAGAATCCTGACGCTTGCCAAACGATTTTTTGTGACTTCGACTTGCTGCTATATGTACAGGACCAACGATGATTCTCTTACGGGCAGCAATTGGAAACCATCTGTCCCGGTCTTGTATGAGAAGTGCTTTGTCAATCCGAGATTAGTGTATGATGTCGCCAAGGAGGTCCCTTCCTCGTACGCATCCGTTCGAGATTCATTTCTTTGCTCGGCCAAGTACACCATGGAGCTATTTCCGAAGTATCTGAGTGAGATGTCGGAAGATGATCAGGCCCGATTCCGGTCTAAATGCCGAAAGAGTTTCTTCAAGAATTGGTTCGCTCTTGGATTAATGAGGAAAACACAGGCCGGTCGTTACCTTCTTTGGTTAGCAGGGATTCGTAAATTGCCGTCTTAGATGAACATTCTGCTTGTCACATTATATTCGCTGGAACGCAATACATCTGTTGCGATCAGCAATATCAATATTACGAAAGGACTCCTTGCGTTAGGGCATCGTGTTACTTGGGTGATGCCTCATTGGGCTCGATGTGAAACCGAGTTTGACGCTTCTCAGGTACAGATTGTCCGTGTCCCGGGTGAAGATGAAAAACGGGATGCCGGGTTCCTCAAGAACAGGCTTCATTCGCATTTTTATATGCTGGACTTCACGCGTCCGTATTTGCGCCAGGTCCGGAAAACCCACGTCCCCGACGAGTTCTATGATGTCGTCATTTCCACATCCGACCCCAAGACCTCCCATGTCTTCACGGCGCGCCTTCTGCGACATGTCCGCTATGGCCGATGGATCCAGCATTGGGGTGATCCCTTGCTGGGAGATATCACGCGAAACTTCTGGTGGCCTGATTGGATTATTAAGTGCTACGAGAAGAATGTCCTGAGAAAGGCAGACCGAATCGTTTACGTGACGCCTTTCACGGCTGATAAGCAGCGGAGGGAATATCCGAGGATGGCCGCGAAGATTGCCTTTATCCCGCTTCCGGCGGATATGCACCAGACAAAGACCAACGCACAGTCTGACTTGTTGCGGATAGCCTATTTGGGAGATTTCAACCCGGTATTCCGTAATTTGCAACCCTTGTATGATGCGTGTGTGAAATTGGATGGCATCCACCTTACTATAGCTGGACATGGCCCCAGGTATAGGTCCTCGGATAATATCCGGGTTTTACCCCGAATTCCGCAGGAGCAGGCTTTAGCCATCGAGAATGATTCGGATGTGATCTTTTGCGTGTGCAACAAGTTCGGAACACAGATTCCGGGAAAGATCCTGTACAAGGCCTCTTCCGACAAGCATATCCTTGTCGCGGTGGAGAAGGAATTTCACGATGAAATGTGCAAGTATTTGGAATCGTACAACCGCTTTGTGGTTTGCGACAATAACCCGGCATCCATTACAGAAGCTTTGCAGTCACTTCGTCACAAGGCGCATGAATATGAGACTCCTGAACGACTATTGCCGGTCAATATTGCCAAGGAGATTCTTCAATAATGAATGATTCAATCATGAGCGTCATTAGAAAGATACAGAAACGTTTTGACAAACTTTTCCTTCACAATTCATTTGTCCAGGAATTGAAAATCTGGAAAGACGAGAAGAAACGTTTTGGCGACGAGGCGGAACGCTTTTTCGCAAATAACGACAATAATGTAGGATCCTTGTCCGATTATAGGAAAGCGTTGGATAAACACCGTGTCACCTATTCGGAATACATGTATGGTTTTGAGTATTGGAAACTGTCTGAGAAACAGCGTGATGAGTTCGTTTCATGTTCGGAAATGCAATGCATCTATAGGAAGATGATTCCTTCGGAAGTTCGTCGCGCTTTCATGAATAAAGATGTGTTTCTCAAACGATTTCACGAGTTTGTCTTTAGAGATTGGATTGTTGTGCGGAAGTCTTCTTTCGATGAGTTCCAGTCTATGGTGACACGATACGATTGTATTGCTAAACCATTGAATGGGACTAGAGGGGCAGGGATTTTCAAAATAGAAAAGGAGTATGAAGAGGATGATCTTCGCGACCTCTATCAGGACTGCTGCTCGAAGGGGATTCTTCTTGAGCAGTGTGTCAGGGCGCATCCTGCCATAGAAGCTTTTCATCCGGCTTCCCTCAATACTATTCGTGTTGTTACAGTCTCGAACAGTGATTCGTGTTTGGTTTTTGGCGCTGTCTTAAGGATGGGGGCACATAACAGCTTCATTGACAACACTCATTCCGGAGGCATTTATGCGTCAATCAATCCCCGTACGGGTATTGTAGATTCGGATGGGATTGACTCTAAGGGGAATCACTATGTTTCCCATCCGGATTCTGGAATCGTAATCAAGGGATTCCAAGTCCCTTTTTGGGAGAAGGTTGTTTCTGCATGTCAGAGTGCCTCACATGTGATTCCGAATACTGTATTTGCCGGATGGGATCTTTGTGTCTTAGAAGATGGCAGGATAGAATTGATAGAAGGCAATCACGCTCCTGACTTTGATGGCGGGATGCAAGCACCGCATAAGATTGGGGTTAAGGACAGACTTCGATCCGTCGTGAAGGAGATGACGGGTATCGACCCTGTAAAACTTATTCCGATTTATAGCAGAACCTATAATGGCTATCGATTTTTTGATTAGGATGTAGTATGTTATTCCGTTTACTATACTACGGGTTCGCCCGTTTCCTTCCCAAATCCACGGCTCCAGTCCTGGGTAAACTGTCCATGCGGATCCGCCGGGCAATTTGCCAAAAAATGTTTCGGAAGGATGAGACTCATCAATGCCGGAAGCTGGTCGTTGAGAGAGGTGCATACTTCGGCGGCGGGAAGAATTTCACTGTAGGAGACGAGGTCGGTGTCGGCAAGAACTTCAAATCCCTGAATCGGATCGTTACCATCGACGATTACCTGATGATGGGGGAGGACGTCCTCTTCCTGGGTGGCGGACACGAATTTGAACGGACCGATATCCCCATGGGGCATCAGGGAAGCCAGACTTCCACGCCGCTGCACATCGCCGGTGATGTCTGGATCGGAGCGCGTGCTATCATCCTGCCCGGATGCCGTCGGATCGGCCATGGCGCCATTATCGGTGCCGGTGCGGTCGTCACCAAGGATGTTCCCGATTGGGCCGTCGTCGGCGGCAATCCGGCGGTAATCATCAAGTCAAGAAAGCCCGAATGATACTGTCCATCATAACCATTAACCGAAACAATGCCGCCGGGCTGGAGAAGACGATGCGCAGCGTCGCCGCCCAGACCTTCGGAGACTTCGAATATGTTGTCATCGATGGCGCCAGCACGGATAAGAGCGTGGAGGTGATCCGTTCCTTAGAAGCGTCTTTCGGCGGTCGTATGAAATGGATCTCAGAGCCTGACAAGGGTATTTACAATGCGATGAACAAGGGGATTGGGATGGCCTCGGGAGACTATCTTCAGTTCCTTAACAGCGGGGATTGTCTCGCGTCGGATGATGTGGTGGAACGAATGGCAAGTGCATTGAAGACAAATGAATTTCCCACCATTTTATATGGTAATTTACTCAAGGAAATGGCGGGCGGAAAGGTCTGGAGGAATAAAGGTTTTGCGGGTAAGCCTATAACGTTTCTCGGTTTCTATACCGGCTCTTTGAACCACCCGTCTTCTTATATCAAGAAGTCTCTTTTTGAGAAATACGGGCGGTATGATGAAAGTCTGAAGATCGTGTCTGACTGGAAATGGTTTATTCAGTCCATCATTCTTGGCGGAGAAAAACCGCTCTATACCGATATCGATGTTACCCTGTTCGACACAAACGGGATCAGTGAAACAAATACGACACTGAATTCTGTTGAACGCAGGCGAGTTTTGAACGAGTTGTTTCCGTCAAGTGTTCTGGCAGATTACGATAGTTGGTCTTCCTCTATTTTCCAGATGAGACGGCTCAAAAGACATCCCTGGGCATATAGGCTTGTCCGATATTTGGAACGAGGGCTTTTCAAGATTGAGAAGATGCGGAACAAGAAGCGCGGCGAATACGAGTTTTGACGTTTTTTCGTATTTTTGTAGGATGAGATTTTCGGTCGTAATACCGCTTTACAACAAGGCCCCTTATGTCAAAAAGGCCTTGGAAAGCGTGTTCGGCCAGACATACCGCGATTTCGAACTGATTGTCGTGAACGATGGAAGTACGGATGATTCTTTCAGTGTGGCGAAGGCGGTTCTCGACGCTTCGGGTCTTGATTATCAATTGATCCATCAGGATAATGCCGGCGTCAGCACCGCACGGAATAATGGTGTTGCTGCCTCGCACGGCGATTATATATGTTTCCTGGATGCCGATGACTGGTGGGCTCCGAACTTCCTAGAACGGATGGATTGGCTCATCAAAGAGTATCCTGATGCGGGAATCTATGGGGTGAATTACTATATCATCAGTCGTGGAAAGCAGCGCGTTGCCCTTCATATTCCATCTACGGGATATATTAACTATTGCGACTGCTACCGGAAACTACAGATGCCATTGACCTCGATCAGTGTTGCCATTCCTGCGGGAATCTTTCGGAGCATGGGCGGGTTCAAGCCGCATCTGAAACTTGGAGAGGATTTTGATCTTTGGATTAGAATCGCTCTATCGCAAAAAGTCGCTTACTTGAATGAACCTTTGGCGTTTTATTTCCAGGACTCGGATCCCACATGGAGAGGTACTGGGCACTTGACGGACCCTCAGGCACACATGCTTTGGAACTTGGAGTATTTAGAGTCGGAAGAAAGAAACAACCCTGACTATAAACGCCTCGTCGACGAACTTCGTACTTACGGACTTCTTTCTTACTACCTCTCCGACAAGTATCGTAAAACTGCCCGCGTGGAGTTAGCCAAGATTGACTGGAGCAAGCAACCAAGAAGCGTTCGAGTGAGATACAAGCTCCCTGTTCCCGTTCTGAAATGCCGAAGAACGCTAAAGAAGTACGGGTCCCGTATCAAGCAGATGATGATTAGACACATATGATTCCTAAAAAGATACATTACTGTTGGTTCGGCCGCGGACCGATGCCCCCGATGGCGCTTAGGTGCATCGAGTCCTGGCATCGGTACATGCCAGATTACGAGTACAAACTATGGAATGAGGATAACTTTGACATCAATTCCGTCCCTTATGTCAAGGAGGCGTATGAGGCGAGGAAATTTGCTTTCGTTACGGATTATGTCCGGCTCTATGCGTTGTTTACCGAGGGCGGTATCTACATGGACACGGATGTTGAGGTCCTGAAACCTTATGACGACTTGCTGGAATTGAGTGGTTTTACGGGTTATGAAGGGAGTAAGTATCTTCCCCCTGTAACAGGCACTATGGCCAGCGAGGCCGGAGGGGAGTGGGTGAAAGAGCAACTTGCGTCCTATGACGGCGCACATTTCCTGCTTCCGGATGGGACCTTTGACATGAAGACCAATACTGCCAGAATCTCCGAAATCATGAAGTCTGGCGGATTCAAGCAGGATGGGAAGAAGCAGGTTTATAAAGGTATGCACATTTTCCCCGTCCAGTATTTCTGTCCCCGACAGACGACGGGCGAAATCCTCATGACCGATGAAACATACTGCGACCATCATTTTATGGGATCGTGGAGTGGAGGAAAGAGAAAAAGAGCGTCTTGGTCGCGGCTCATCGGTCAAAAGAATATGACGCGTCTTATTAAGTTAAAACGAAAGATATTAGGATAGATATGGTTCCTTTTTTCCCTAAAACTATAGCGAATCGTGCCATTGCAATCTATGTGGTTTCGCTCTGTCTGGTATCTGTCTTCTTTATGGGATATAGGATGCTGTGGGGATATGTCCTGCTGGGTTTATTCTGTGTGCTGGGATTCTTTGTGTTTACCAATCACTGGAGTGAGACTTGGCGAGTGTTTTCCGAAAAGAGATATATTAAGAATCTCTTTTGGACTGCTTTGGGAATCAGGATTGTATGGGTCTTCGTGTCGTATTATTACTATACTGCGATGACTGGGCAGCCTTTTGATTTCAATGCGGCCGATTCAATAGGATATCATAACGAGGCCGTTTGGTTGGCGGGTTCGGATTGGCCGTTTGTGTTGGATTACTATTTCGGATCTTTTGGTGTTTCCGATGTCGGATATCCGCTATATTTGACAGCCCTCTATAAAATCGTCGGTTCAAATGTTATTATCCCCCGAATTATCAAAGCTTTGCTCAGTGCATATACATGTGTGTTGTTGTATCGGCTTTCCCAACGGACATTTGGAGAGGATACTGCCCGGATGGTCGGAATCATGAGCGCCCTGATGCTGAATCTGATTATCTATTGCGGATATCACTTGAAGGAAACGGAAATGCTATTCCTGGAAGTCGCTTTTCTGGAGCGCACGGATTTTTTGTTCCGAAGTCATAAAGCTACTTTTCGGAATATCTTTATTTCCTCTTTGCTGGCGCTAAGTTTGTTTTTTTTCAGGACAGTATTAGGCACGGTTGCTGTTTTTTCGTTGGCAACGGCTGTATTGTTGATGAATACACCTTCTATGAAACGAGGGTGGAAAAGGATAAGTATAATTTGTTGGGGAATCCTGTGTCTTGTGGTTCTTAGTGGGGGGACCATTATGACGGAGATTGAGGGCTACTGGGAGCGTAAAGAAGAAAACTTGGTGAAAAAACGCCAGGAACAGACACTGAGAGGCAATCAATGGGCGCAATATGCGACAGGAGCTGTGATGGCACCGATGGTAATGGTCCTTCCGTTCTCGACGATGGTCAATGTCGATCAGCAATATGGACAGCAGGAAAAGCACGGTGGCAATTACATCCGTAATTTCATGGGATTCTTCGCTCTCCTGGGTGTATATGAGGCTTTCCGTCGGAAGAAATGGAGGGATTTTGCATTGATTGGCTCTTTTGTCGCAGCTTACCTCGGTATCGTTGGCCTGAGTGGTTTCAGTAATTCGGAGCGATTCCTTCTTCCGGGATTGCCTTGCCTGATAATGATTTGGGGCTACAGCATTTCCACTTTGCGTGCCAAGACTTTTAAGCTGCTTAACCCTTGGTGTGTCATCGTGGTCGCCATGGAGTTCGCCTGGGCCTATTTCAAACTGGGTAGTCGCGGTCTGTTCTAATGAAGATACTGCTGATATCTAATTATGTAGAAGGGGTCGGGGGAATCTCCGTCCAAGTCAAGTTACTGCGAGACCTATTGCGTGGTGAAGGATATGTTTGTGATATCCTGAGCACCAAAGGTTCTATTGCGAAACGGATCAAGGCTGTTTTCGCTCTTTTGTCCAAGGGACGGAAATATGATGTGTTTCATATTCACGCTTGTTCTGATTGGGGATTTCTGCCGGCAGTTTTCGGTATCAGTGTCGGGCATCTACTTAAAAAGCGAGTCATTCTAACATTTCACGGTGGAGGTGCCGAAGATTTCTTCCGTAAGAAGTCTACGCTCGTCAAGTTTTTTTTAACTAGAACCTCCGCAAATATTGTCCTCTCTGGATTCATCGGTCGTGTCTTTGATCAGTATGGAATTAAATATACAATCATCCCAAATGTTTTGGAGATGGACGATGTCGTATTTAAGACTAGAGCAGATATCAGACCTCGTTTCATCAGTATCCGATCCATGACGGAAACATATAATATCAAGTGCACTTTAAAGGCTTTCGGCATAGTCCAAGAGAAGTTCCCCGATGCTTCTTTGACCTTGCTTGGCAACGGACCGCTGAAGTCGATGCTTGAGCAGTTTTCGATGGAGCATCGTCTTCAAAATGTTTCCTTCGTCGGACAGATCCCAAACACGGAAATCTACCATTATTTGGACGAAGCCGATATCATGGTATCTTCATCTTTATTTGATAATATGCCAGTTTCCATCTTGGAGGGTTTCAAGGCCGGTTTGCTAGTCGTTGCCAGCAAAGTTGGTGGCGTCCCTTATATGATTGAAGATGGGCAGAATGGGCTTCTTTTTGAAAGTGACAATGCTGGACAGATGGCGGAAAAGATGATAATGGCTGTCGAGTATCCGCAACGTTCATTGGAGATGATAGAAAAAGCGCGCTTGAGTTTAAAACATCATACATGGAAGGAGGTCTCAAAGCAACTTCTTCCACTTTATTCTACGTCTTAGATAGATAGCGTTTCCGATGGCAAACAATCACAGGACATTCTGGTCAGTAGTCAAGGGTATATGGATCCGTTTCTGGTCCGTCATCGCTCCCTTTACTTTCCCGGCCCACGTCACGACGGCGGTTCACCGGCTCCGGGGCGTGCATGTCGGGAAAGGTTCGAAAATCGCGCGGAGTGTCCTGATCGATGACTCCCGCCCGGACCTGATCACCATCGGCAAGAACGTCTGGGTGACGGCCGGTTGCCAGCTGCTCTGCCACCAGAGAGACATATCGCAATATAAAGTCGGCGTCCCCGTG
>JAEEGL015722497.1_pt1 | contig 15708 bp, 12 predicted proteins | sample 9134231 | NCBI WGS metagenome assembly JAEEGL01 (sample SAMN16246548, study PRJNA631951) | gut metagenome | biome: gut microbiome; feature: rumen; material: fiber-attached | host: Bos | place: Iran: Karaj | collected 2018-10
CCCTTCTTCTCCCTCGCGCATGGAGGGATAGGTGATGCTCGACTTGCTTCCGTACAGTACGCGCTGGGTCGCCGGTCCGGCCTTGCCGTCAACCGTCAGGTTGTTCCGCAGCTGGAAAGCCATAACTGCTGCCTGGGTTCCTTCGCCAAAGCTGCCGTCAACATTTCCGTTGTAGTAGCCCAGTTCCTTCAGCCGTTTCTGCAGCGTCCTGACCTGGTCGTTCTTCATCCCGTTTTCCAGCGTCACATAGCCGGTGGAGGCAATATCGCTGGTATCCCGGCCGGAGCTGTTCCCTGTGTTCGAACCGCTGCCGGTATTGCCCGATCCGGAATCGTCGCTGTCTTCCTGAATCTTCGCCGCGTTGCCTGTAGCCTTCCGCGCGGTTCCGGAATAAAGCTTGCTCTGTGTAGCGGTTCCGGCTTTACCGTCTGCTGTCAGGTTGTTGTTTTTCTGGAATGCAATCACAGCAGCCTGGGTCGCCACACCGAATGAGCCGTCCACGCTGCCGCTCAGGTAGCCCAGATCCTTCAGCTTCTGTTGCAGCCTGCGCACTTCGCTGCCGGTGCTTCCCATCTCCAGCGTGTCCGGCTTGCTGGTAGCCGTGGCTCCGGAAGACCCCGAACCGTTCGATGACGAACCGTTCCGCGCCGCGTTCGAGGAATACAGCGCCTGCAGCGTATCCGGACCGGCGATACCGTCTTCCCACAGGCCTTTGGTCTTTCGCTGGAAGGCGCTGACCGCTGCCTGGGTTTCCTCATCATATTTCCCTGTCACCCGTCCGCTCAGCCAGCCCAGTTCGATCAGGCGCCGCTGCAGTGTTTCGACCTTTTTCCCCTTCGATCCCAGATCCAGGTAATACTCCTTGCTCAGGTTCGGGGTTGCGGTCGGCCGTGGTGTATTCGTCTTTTTCGGAGTTGGTTTGGCGGTTTTCTTTGGGGTGTTTGTCGGCTTTGACGCTCCCGCAGAGCTCGTACCCTTGCTGCTGATCGCCGTCTTTGCGTTCATTTTCGCCAGCGTCTGCTTCCCGACTTTGCCGTCCGCCGACAGGCCGTTCGCCTTCTGGAAGGCTTTTACAGCCGCCTCCGTCGCCGGCCCGAAGTCTCCGTCCGCGCTGCCGTTGTAGTAGCCCAGTTCCTTCAGTCGCTTCTGAACCGCGCGCACCGCGTCGCTGCCTGTAAAGCCTCGCTGTAGGCTCGGCGGGGTCTGTGTCGGCGTCGCCGGCGCTTCCGTGGGCCGGGGCGTCTCCGGCTGTGCGGTCACTACCTCGATGGTCGCGCCGCCGCCGTCTGTCGGCGATACCGTCACATTGTCAAACACAATCACGCTGCTCGTCGGGTTCGGCGTCGGCGTCGTGCCATCCTGAACGGTACCCCAGTCGCTCCAGCCGTTCCCGCCGCCTCCGGGCGGGGTAGGGGTGGGCGTCTGGATCCCCGAAGTTTCGCCGCCGAAGATGTTCTGCGTCTCGATGACAATCGTGTCCGGCGTCACTTCAACCGTTGCCGTCGGCGCCAGGGTCTGGAACGGCAGGGCGTTTCCCGTACCAACGGGCGAACCGTTGTTCACGTCGTCCGGCGCATTGTAACAGCCGGTCAGGATGAGGCACAACGCCAGTACCGCCGTCAGGGCTGCAATCTTCAGGATCTTTTTCATCCCGTCTCCCTCCTTCAGGGTTTAGGTGAACCCGTTTCCGAAGGACTCATCTCCGTAAACGTGCTGCAGTGATCATCTGTATACCATACATGTCCGTCGTCCGAATAGATGATGCGGTATTCGTTTCGTGGTCCTTCCGTATACCAGCAGTCACATTCATAGTACTTCCGTCCCTTCACCCTGGGCAGTTTTCTTTCATAGTTGTCGAAATAATCCCCACCGATGCTCATCCCCGGCGCAACATCGCTCACGTAATTGTACCTGCTGTTCCATCCCAGGCTCCTTGCTTCCTCTTTCGTGATGAAGTTCTCCGGCAGTTCCCCGTATGCAAAGAGATAGTCCGCGATTCGCTGCGGCTCGATGATCGGCCCTGTCTCTTCGGTTGTCTCCGACGTTGCCGCCGGAGCCGGTGCAGGCGTGGGCGCTGCCGAACAGCTGCCCAGGAACAGCACCGCTGTCAGAAGCAGGGCGATCAGAGTCAGCCATCCTGATTTCTTTCTCATTTGTGATACCTCTCTCCGCTGATGATCTTCTCCGCCCTGTACAGCTGTTCGAGCAGCATCACCCGGGCCAGTCTGTGCGGAAATGTCATCCGGCTCATGCTCATCTCCTCGTCAGCCCGGGCCAGGACATTCTTTCCCAGGCCGAGGCTTCCGCCGATCACGAACACGGTTCGGCTCACACCTCCCGTCCGCAGTTCTGTCAGATGACTCGCCAGCTCTTCCGAGCTCCGCTGCCTTCCTTCGATCGTCAGGGCAATCACCCGGTCTCCCGGCCGGATCTTTGCCAGAAGCGCCTCTCCTTCCCGGGTTTTTACCTGTTCCTCCAGCGCCGGTGATCCACCTGCAGGCTCCGGCAGATCGGGAATTTCTGTTTCTTCATATCTTCCATACCGGGTCAGCCGTTTCAGATACTCATCTGCCAGTTCCCGATAAGCTTTTTCCTTCATCTTCCCGACACACAGGATCACAGCGCTCACAGTCGTTCCACCCGCGGCAGGCTGTCCCGCTCGATCAGGGTCCAGTTCATGTTCACGCTCTTTTCCCGTTCCCCTGCGATCATGCGCAGCAGCTTCTCCGCGCACAGGGCGCCGAAGGCTTCCTTCGGGTGGCCCAGTGTGGTCAGCTTCGGCGTCGCCATTTCCGCGAAGATCGCGTTATCAAATCCGATAAAGCCCATGTCGTCCGGCAGCGTCATTCCCTTCTGCAGCAGGGCCGCCATCAGGCTCACTGCAAACACGTCGTTATAGCAGGTCATGCAATCCGCTTCCCGCTTCAGCAGTTTCTCCACGAACGCCTCCCCCTTCGGGGTGGTCAGCAGCGTCATCCGTTCTTCCGTGCCAAACAGCAGCAGCCGGTCTTCCGGTACTTCGATCCCCTGGCTTGCCATCTCGTCCAGGTATCCCTTCAGCCGTTCCTTTCCCTGCCGGTCGTCCGTCTTGAACATACCGCCCGGCTTCCGGTATCCCCGGCTCAGCACCTCCCGCGCCGCGATCCGCCCACCGCCGTAATCATCCATTACCACGTGAGGAATCTGGCTCAGTTCCGGGTTGTACCCGTTCATGAACAGCAGCGGAATATTCCGCTCCTCCAGTCTGCGGTACAGATCCTCGTTCTCGGCCTGCATAGCCGTCCGCGTACCCTCGATGATCAGTCCGTCCACCTGCCCGTCCAGCATCCGTTCCAGAATGTTCCGCTCAGTTTTGCTGTCGTTATAGGTGGCACTCAGGTTCATCACCGCGCCGTTCGCGTTCAGAACCGATTCCATTCCCTGCACAATGGAGGGAAAAATATAGTCTGTAATATAGGTCGTTACCACACCCACATGGATTGTTCCCTGCCGCTTTCTCGGCCCATGGCGCACATAGGTCCCGCTCCCCCGTCGGCGGTCCACAAGCCCGTCATCCTCCAGCAGTGCAATCGCCTGCCGTACGGTCTGCCGGGACACGTTAAACCGGAAGCGCAGTTCCTCTTCCGTCATCAGGGTTTGTCCGTCCCGAAAAACTCCTTCCGCAATCTCCCTGCGAAGGATATCCGCCACCTGCAGATACTTGGGCTGCTCAGCCACAGCAAACACATCCTTTCCGGTATGTTGTTTATATTTTAACAGACAAATTCTGCAATTTCAAGGAGTTGTACGTAAAAAGTACGAACAATTTGACTAACCTTCTTATTGATGACATAATATCCGGGGATCGGTCAGGATTGATCAGATCATGCATTCGGAAAGGATTCACTTTATGTATGTTTATTGCATGTTTTGCGAGACGCAGCGCTGCAAAACCATCGCAAAACTGATGGAGATCCGGGGAGCGTTTCGGTCCTTCTCCCCGCAGATCGTCCGAAAGCAGCGGAAAAAGGGTGTGAACAAAGAGGTCCTGTTTGACCTGCTTCCCGGTTATGTCTTTGTCTTCAGCGAGGAGCGCATGCTGGACTATGCCTTGTTCTTCGGCATGGACGGTGTGATCCGCCGCGTCGGCAAACAGGAAAACGGCTATGAGCTCGCCGGTTCCGATCTGGATTTCGCCATGAAGCTCTTCGAAAAGGACGGTCTCGTCGGCTCCATGAAAGCCTGCCGCATCGGTGATGAGGTCACTCTTGAGGAGCCGCTTTTCAACGGCTGCCAGGGCAGGATCACAAGGATTGATTGGCGCAAGGAGCGCGCAAGGGTGGATTTTGTCTTTGACAACATGGCCTGCCATACATGGATCTCCATCGACGGGATCAATGCGCAGAAGAAAGAGGAAGGATAATGCCGTCACTTGCTCCCTACAGAAATGATCTCGACTACTCCTACGCGCCGGGAATTTTCCCGTCCATGGAATGCCTGAAGCACCGGCCTGATCAGGTACGCCGCCTCCTGCTGCATTCCTCGGCTTCCGGCCGCGAAGGCGCGGATAAGCTGCGTGAGCTCGCAGATGCGCTTGGCATCCGTGTGGAAGAGGCGGACCGCGCGCTGTCCCGCATCAGCGGTAAGGAGAACTGCTTCGCTGCCGCTGTCTTCACTAAATTTGCGGATGATCCGGATCCGGCAAAACCTCACGTGGTTCTCCATCATCCGGGGGACAGCGGGAACGTCGGTACCATTCTGCGTACCGCCCTCGCCTTTGGCGTGGAGGACCTTGCTCTGATCCGTCCCTGCGTGGATCTCTTTGACCCGAAGACCGTCCGCGCAAGCATGGGCAGCCTGTTCTCCCTCCGCGTCAGGGTTTACGATTCTTTCGAAGCGTACCGCTGCGCTTTTCCGGTCCACGCGCTTTACCCTTTCATGCTGGACGCTTCCCTGCCGCTACACAGGGTACTGCAGAACAGGCCGAAAACGCCCTTTACCCTCATTTTCGGTAATGAGGGCACCGGGTTGCCGCCCGAATTCGCTGGTTTCGGGCAGCCTGTCCGTATTGAAAGCAATGACAAAGTGGATTCCCTGAATCTCGCGATTGCCGCCGGCATCGCGATCTACGGCTTTACGGGAGTGCAGAGCTTTACAGGAGTACAAAAATGAGAAAGAAGCCCTTCGTGACCATCCTGCTGTGTAACCTTTTCACCGCGCTGACGGTGCTCTTCTTTTCGCCGATGGAAGTCATCCTTGCCAACGCGGGTGAGTTTTTCTTCCCCTTCGGCAGCGTCTGGTGGTTCCAGCTCCTTGTAACGCTGGCAGCCGCTTTGCTGCTGACGGGTCTCTTCTGTCTTCTTCCCTCCCGGGTCGGCCTGGTCTTCGCCGCAGGCGTTCTCGGTATCGGTGTCGCGGCTTACCTTCAGACCTATCCTTTCATGAACAGCCTCATGCCTTCTCTTACCGGCAAAGCCATCAGGATCTCTGCCGCCGGTATCGCATGGAATCTGGTCATCTGGGTCGCGATCATCCTTGTGGCCGTTCTCGCCGCTGTGCTGGCTTTGAAAAAGCACCGCCCTGCCCTGGAAACCGGTCTGCGTGCCCTTGCCTGCGCCCTGGTTGCCATGCAGCTCGTCGGGCTGGTCAGTTCCGTTTTGAACAGCAGCGCCGCCCCGGCTGAAAAACGTCAGGATCATGTGCTTTCAGCCAGGGGTCAGTTCGAACTGGGCAGCGAAGAAAACGTCATTGTTTTTGTAATGGATACCGCGGATGGCGCGTGGGCCCGGGAGATGCTGGAACGCTGGCCGGAGCTGAAGGACACCCTTGCCGGCTGGACATGGTATCCGAATACCACCAGCCGATATAACCGCCCTTATCCTTCCCTTCCTTATATGTTCACCGCCGTTCCGTGTCATTTTGACAAGCCCGTTCCGGTCTATGTTGATGAAGCCTTTACAGAAGGGATCTCCTTTTTGAAGGGGCTGGACAGTGTCGGCGTTGATACCCGCATTTTCACGCCCGATCCGGATCTGATTTCCGATCTTGCTGATCCGTATATTGCCAACAGTGTAAAATATGATTACAGCGCGTTTTCAAGTCTTTATCTTCCCCGTCTTGAAAAGGTTCTCCTGCGCATCGGGCTCTACAAGTGCGCCCCTTATCTGCTCAAGAATTTCGCGCTTTATGACATGAACTATGTCAACACTGCCTCCTTCCGGATTCACAATGATCCGGAAACAAAGTACGGCAATTATGACTATGAGTTTTATGACAAACTGAAAAAAGGCCTCACTGTTTCTTCTGAATACAGCAAAGCCTTTCGGTTTTATCACACAGCCGGTACGCATATCGGCGTCTTCTGGGGGGAGGATCTCATTCCCGATCCGAACCGCGTCGGTACGGAGGATTATCCTGCCGCGCTGCGCGGGTGTTTCCGGAATGTGGAGGAATACATCGCCCGCCTGAAGGATCTCGGTCTCTATGATCAGGCGACAATCATCGTCACCGCCGATCACGGATCCAACTTCGGCGTCCCTGCGAAACAGCCGCTGGAGCGGACTACAACCGCTACCCCTGTCATGATGGTCAAATATCCCAGCAGTGACCTTTCCCTGCCCCTTCAGGAGAATAAGGCGCCGGTTTCCCAGGATGAGCTTTTTGCCACAGTGGAGCAGTCCCTTTCCGCTCCGGCTTCTGGCCTTGGCAGCGGAAAAACCTTCAGAGACTTCGCTGAAGGAGAAGTCCGTGACCGTTATTACGATTTTATCGCCTATCGTGATCATCTGGCCGGTGAGATCGTCGTCCGGGAATACCTCATTGACGGCGATGCGGAGCAGATCGAAAACTATCACCTGACCGGCAACTGGTGGGATGTGCTTTATTCGGTCCAGCCGATCAGTTCCGAGCCGTTCCCGTAAAAAACCTACCTCAGCGAAAAGTCCCCTCTCTCCCTTGTCAGGTTGGGATTGTAGTACGGGTCTCCTTCTTCCAGCACCCTGCACCATCTGCGCAGAAAGCGGTTTGTTTCCCGGACGAAGAACCGCTTTTTTGCTTCGCTTGCTTCTTCCGGTCCCCTGCTTTTGCTCTCATGGTGCGTCAGTTCCGCCCACGGTGTCCAGACGATCAGATACCCCGCCTCCCGGATCCGCAGGCACAGATCGATATCGTTGAACATCAGGCTGTAGCTTTCGTCCAGCCCGTTCATTTCTTCATACACATGCCGGGGGATCATCATGCAGGCCGCCGTAACCGCGCTCACATTCTGCGCGTATTTCATTCGCCCGAAGTATCCCCCGCTGTCCCCGGGAAATCCGCGGAAGTAATGCCCTGCCGCGATCTCGATGCCGACGCCGATCCCGGCATGCTGAATCGTCCCGTCCGGGTAGTACAGTTTCGCGCCCACCGCGCCGACGTCTTCCCGCTGCGCGTATTGCAGCATTTCCTGGATCCAGTCCGGCGCGATCACTTCCGTGTCGTTGTTCAGCAGCAGGATCTGTCCGCCCTTTGCCGCCCGGAAGCCCGCGTTGTTTACCGCGGAATAGTTGAATGCGCCGTCCCGCCGGATGACCCGGATTCGTTCGTCCCGTTCCAGTTCTTCATAGTACCGGAAGGTTTCCGCTTCGCTGCTGTTGTTCTCGATGATGATAATCTCCCATCGCGGCCAGGTGGTCTTCTCCCGCACAGACTCGATACAGCGTTTCAGGTCTTCCCGGTGATCCCTGTTCGGAATCAGGATGGAAACCAGCGGCTCGCCTGCGATCGGATCCTGAACCCGCCGGATCGCAGGCAGGGGAATTTCGCCCCCCGCCGGAATCCGCCGGTAGTACAGAACCTTCGGGATCCGCTCAACTCGTTTTGCCGTTGCAGCCATCCGGACCGATGCTTCCCGGCGTTCTTCCGCGGTCATCTCTGCGTATTGCTCCGTCCCGGTGTTTTTCATCAGTTCCCGGCTGCAGATCAGAAACGCCCCTGTCAGGTCACAGCCCCGCAGAGTATCCGGTCCGTATCCCGGTTTATGCCAGGGGTGATTCAGTCCTTTGGGCGTCTCCGGATCATCAAAATAGTCTTCATCTGTATAGAGAAGCTCCGCTCCGGTTTCGCAGATCACTCCGGCAATTTCATACAGTGCCGCCGGATGCAGCCACCCATCCTCCTCCATGAAAACGAGGTAGTTCGCCTCTCCTTCTGCAGCTGAACCGATCCGGTACTGCCGGTACGTCTGCTCCTTCAGGCTTTGCATTGCCGTTTCCCGTTCCGCTTCCGCCGCGCCTTTGTCCAGCAGATGGATCTCAAAACAAATTTCCCGGGGGAACTTTGCGTTCTCCTGCGTCTGCCGCTGTTCGGGAGTCAGCTCCGGTCTCCCTCCGCGCCCGGCGCGGATTCGTTCGGTCTCCTGCTCTTCCTTCCGCCGTCGTTCCGCGTCCTCCACTCCGGTCGTTCGGCAGTGATGCAGGTAGCGGACAGCTGTACGGATCCCGCTGCTCATGCTTTTTCTTCCTCCTCCGCCCGGTATTCCCGCAGCATTTCTTCCAGCTGCATGGCGCGTTTTCCGTACGTGTGCTCCGTCAGGACGAGCTGCTGCAGTTCCCGTACCTTTCCCTTCCGCAGCGCTTCATCTCCCAGATACAGCTTCAGTTTCTCCGTCAGGGAAGTCTCGTCGGTGTAGGTCGGCAGCAGGCCTTTAAAAGTCTCCGCTGCACCACGTTCATTGTTCGTCAGCACCAGGCAGCCGGCAGCGATCGCGTCATAAACCCGGCTGTTAACAGCTCCCGTCTCCTTTGTGGACGGCGTCGCGTCATCCAGCACGATCCGCGCTCCGCGGTAAACCATCGGCATTCCGGCATACGGCACATGCCCTCTGCAGTACGGGGCAAACTTCCGCACCCGTTCCCACCCGGTTCCGTAGATGTTCAGTCTGTAAGGTATCCGCTCCGGATCCAGTTCCCCTTCAATCTCTCTTTTGCCAAACCGGTTTCCCGTAAAGCAGTAGTCACATCGGTATTCCGGCTGGATCTCCGTCCCTTCCCGTATTTCCCGGAATCTCTCCTCGTTCGTCGCAATGGGAAACAGCCGCACACGCCGGCTAAGCCGTTCTTCCAGTTCCCGGCACGCCGTCCCGCTGGAAGCCAGCAGGAGGTCGTACAGGTCCGTTCCCGGCCGCTCCGCCCATCTGCTGAACCAGTTTCTGGCCCAGCCGACGGTCATCAGCCCGGGAGCCTCCTCCGCAATATGCTGGGGGTCGTAATCCTCCAGCATGGAGATCAGCACGTCTGTCTCCTTCCCGACCCTGTACCATCCGTTGCCTGGTTCCGTCCGGGGCAGAAACTTCGTCCGCCATCCTCTTTTTTCCAGTGCGCCCGCCAGTTCCATCGCCGTGAAATAATCGCCGGCCACAGCGTTCTCCCCGGTTTCCGTCACCGCGAAAGCCACCGTCGGAATCCGTTCCCGAGTCGTTTCGCCTGTTTTCTTCTCTGATGTGCTCTCTCTGCAGGCATTCTTTTTCTCTCTGCTCCGGATCCGATTCCCTTGCTTCCGTTCCGCGGGAATGGTCCCGGTCAGATATCGTTCCAGCGCGCTCGCCGCCGAAAAGCTTCCCCGTTTCGGTTCTCCGAAGTCCTCAGCGCGAATCGCCAGTGTTTTAGCCGTCTCCGCGCAGGAGGCCTTCATCATCCAGCATCCCCCGTCCACCCAGGTATAGTCCGCGCCCAGCGTAAGCCCGAATGGCTTCAGATACCGGCCCGTCAGTTTCTGTTTGTACGTGGAGTCCGTGATGATCATCTGTCCTGCGGCGATTAGTTCCACGCCCGGTTCCCGGATCAGCCGGTCGATGTTCCGGTGAACCCTCCCGGCCCCCAGCACAGCCCGGAACAGCGTGCCAAACCGTACCCGGCCGGATTGGCGATGGCCTTCCGCCGGCTGTCCCTCCGGGGTATCGGTTGCTTCGGAACGGATTTTGAGAATCAGATCATATTCTTCGGTCTTCCGGCGCTGCAGGGCCTGCACGTATGGCAGCACATCAAATCCCCTGTCGGGGCAGGTCGTAATCTCCGCGTCGGGATGGAAGCAAAGCATTTTCTCGCGGATGGTGTCCGCCGATTCTCCCTCCGGAACGGTCACAATCAGGTCATACCGGTAGCGCCGCAGGTTCTTCAGGTATTCCGTCATCTCGTCCGTGGCTTCCGGGTAGCAGATATGCGCAATCACAAGCAGCCGTACTTCCCGGTTCCGCCGGATCAGTCGGCGGAAGGCCGTTTCGCAGGCTGTCCGCAGAATGGCCCGGGGCGCCGCGTATTGGTGATAGTGATTTTCGGTATACCCGGGATACAGCGCATAGTGCTGCCGTCGGCCGTAGAACAGGTAATGAGCCAGCGGGCAGACACCCTCCCGCCGTACGTCTTCGTTGGCTGCCAGATACCCTTCCTGCCGGAACGCGGGCGACGGGTCATGCTGCCGCCATCCGCCCTCCAGATAGTGCCTCGCGGCGTCTGTCCCTGCCGGAATGCCGGTCTGTTCCCGGTACCATTGCTCGTCAAAAAAGCGGGAATGCCGCAGCATTCGCAGCTCGATCCGTTTTTTCACTCGCTGCTTCCATTCCGGCATTTTTCCCGCTGTCCTCCTGTCAGGCGTTCTCGTAGGCTGTCAGAACGTCTTCCGTGTTTCCGGTCATCCGGATCTCTCCCTGATCCAGCCACATCGCTTTTTCGCACATCCGTCTTACGCTGTCCGCAGAATGGGAAACAAACAGCAGCGTCGTCCCGCCGTCCAGCAGGTCCTGCATGCGCTGCTCGCATTTGGCCTGGAACTTCCGGTCTCCCGTGGATAGAACCTCGTCCGCGATCAGGATATCTGCCCGGGCGGAAGTGGCAACAGAAAATCCAAGCCGTGCCCGCATACCGCTGGAATAGTTCTTCACCGGCACATCCAGAAACTTCTCCAGCTCGGAAAATTGTACGATGTCGTCAAAATGATCCTGAACCTGCTGTTCCGTCATACCCAGGATCAGCCCGTTCATCAGGATATTCTCCCGGCCCGTCAGTTCCATATCGAATCCCGCACCCAATTCCAGCAGCGGGGCCACTGTTCCGCTTACGGCTACGGACCCCTCCCAGGGGCTCAGGATTCCGGTCACCAGTTTCAGCAGCGTGGACTTTCCTGAGCCGTTCCGCCCCACAAAGCCCCAGCTCTCTCCCCGCCGGACTTCCAGGTTGATATGCCGCAGGGCAAAAAATTCCTGGATTTGCCGGTTTTTCCGCAGCAGCCTGCCCACGTGCTGCTTCAGGGACATCTGCTGCTGCATCGCCAGGTTAAAACGCACGGACGCGTCCCGTACGGTAATGATCACATCGTTCATCTTTTTCCTCACACATACAGGATCATGTTCTTCTTCGCCCGGGAGTATACCAGCAGTCCCGCCGCGAAGAACAGCACTCCGGCGATCCCGCCCCGCAGTAGCATATCCCCCGTCGGCCACTGATGATTCAGGAAGATCGCCCTTGCCATGTCCACAAACCAGTACGCCGGGTTGAACAGGATTATCAGCTTCTGCAGCAGCTCCGGCAGCACGCTCAGGGGATAGAACAGTGCCGTCAGGTACATCCAGGCCGTCGTCGCCACGTTGTAGATATAGTGCGTATCCCGCACGAAGATGTTGGCCACTGCCAGCAGCATCCCCAGTCCGAAGCTGAACAGGAACATTTCCGCGCATACCAGCGGGAACGCTACCACATGGATGCTCGGAAACGCGCCCGTGAATACCAGCACAATCACCAGTGCCACAATCTGGAACAGGAAGTTGACCACCGCTCCGCCCATGCTGGCCAGCGGGAAAACATAGTAGGGAATCCGGGTTTTCCGCATCAGCCGTCCGTTGTTTACGATGGAGGTCAGCATCACGCCGGCGCTTTCCGTCACGAAGGAGAACATCAGCCGCCCGGCGCACAGGTACACCGGGAAGTTTTCGATCTTGTTGTGGAACATCTGGGAAAATACAATCGTCAGAATCAGCATGATGAGCAGTGGATTCAGCACGCACCATACATATCCCAGCACGCTCTGCCGGTATTTCTTTTTCAGTTCCCGTGAGATCAGGTTTTTCAGCAGCGGAAGATACCGCAACCCGTTCCGGTACGTCAGCCTGATCTTATCCGCAACAGACAGTGACATTTTTTCCTCCCGTCAGTTCATCCGTTTACGTTCTTTATTATATCCCTGGCGGGGCAACTGTCAAATCGGCCCGTCCTTCAATGTTATCGTTTTTTCAATCTTTCTTCATGTTTTCTTTTCTTTCCCATTGTATAATGGACTTCCGAATCGTCGGATCGTTGAATGCAAATCAAAACAATGGGGTGATTGATGATGAAGAAAAGACTGTTCCTGCTCCTTCTCTGTGCCGTGCTGGCGCTGCTTCCCTCCCTTTCCCTGGCCGCCTACTGGCGGGTGGATACTTCCTGGCTGAAGGCCCGCGAAAGTCCGAGCTATAAGGCCACAGTGCTGGACAGCTACCGGCGGGATTTCGTCGCCGAAATTCTGGATGAATACAAAGGCGGCTGGGCGAAGGTGCGCTTCCTGCCGGGCGGGCATATCGCGTATGTTCAGTCCCGATACCTGGCGCCCACTGGCAAGTCTTACACCGCCTGGATCGCGCTGGACGGTACGCAGGTCCGGATCGGCCCCGCCCGGTCCTTCAGCTCGAAAGGCTATCTTGACACCGGCACGAAGATTACCGTCCTTGCCCACGGGGTTAACTATGACTACGTTTCCACCTCCAAGGGGAACGGTTATGTCCTGACCAACCGCGTCTCCGCTTCCAAACCTTCCGTGCAGACCGCCAGGATCAAAAACCGCCGTTCGGTAAACCTGCGGCTCGGCCCTGGCAAAGAATATGACGTCATCGCTGAATTCCGTCCAGGTACCAAGGTCACCGTCGTAGATCGCGGATCTACCTGGTGCGAAGTCATCGTCAAAGGCATTTCCGGCTTCATGATGACAAAGTATCTGTCGTTCTGATCCTTTCCTTCAATACTCTTCTGTTAAAAGGCCGGGGCTCCTGTGTGAAGCCCCGGCCTTTGTCTGATTCGGTGTTGTTTACTTGATCGTTACGTGCTCTACGTTGCTCTCAACGCTCCTTGATCCACCCTTGCTCACGGCAATAATCTTGAATGATTTCCTGCTCCCGGATACCAGGTCGGTAATCGTGCAACTCGTGTCTCCGTAAATGTCCCGGATAAGCTGCCAGTTGTCGCCGAGGTAATCTTTCATCCAGACTTCATAGTGACGAGCACCGTCTACTGTATCCCAATTCAGTGTCGCTTTCCTGGCTACATCGGTTGAGATGCTCCTCAGATGCGGCTTTTTGAGATACATGATAGACAGTTTTCTCCAGCCGCTGACCCTGTTTCCTCCGTCAATGCTGCATACTTTGAAGTAATAGGCCTGACCGGATGTCGGGTTGTTGAAGATATAGCTCAGATCAGCGCTCGTCTGAAGAACCGCGCCGTCGTTCCAGTCCGCATCCGAACGGATAATCCGGTACGTACCGATGCCGTCGACCGTGCCCCAGCTGACAGAAATGTATCCGTCCTTGTTCTCGATACCAGCGCCCGGAGCCCAATAGAATTTTGTGTCCAGTGCGCCCGTGGCATCTGTGCGATACGCGCTGTCGTTTTTCGCCACGCTGGCCACAGAGTACCAGTAATGGCCGGTTGAAACCACATCACCGTCTGTAAAGGTATTGTTGGTCGCGGGAGCCGTGCCGATATGGGTCCACGTGCCGTTGCCGGTCCATCTGTAGATTTTGTAGCTGGACGCGCCGTCCACCTTATTCCACTTCACCTGGACGCCGTCCACTTCGTTGGTGACGCTGACCAGCGTCGGCGGGGTGTAGTAGACAATTGTCAGGGCGTTTTCGTTCAGTGCGCTCAGGTCCGTCGTGTCCGTAATATCCCGGACAGCCACAGAGTACCAGTACGTCCTGTTGTTTTCGATCGTATCGGTATCCGTATAGCTTGTAGCGGCAACCGTCGCAATTTTCTTCCAGTCTGTCAGCTTCGGGATTTTGTCGCCGATATAGCGGTAAACAATATACTGCGGAGCCAGGTCAACCGCCTGCCAGTTGATGGTGATGCTGCCGATGCCGTTGTAGATGCTGGTTAGCTGCGGCTCATCCATGTAGGAGGTCGCCCCGACTGTGGAGATGCCGTATCCGCTGACCGCGTTTCCGGCCGCGTCCGCGCTCGCTACCGTGTACAGGCAGTACGTGCCGGAAGGCGCGGTGGAATCCGTATAGCTCAGGGTGTTGCTCGTGCCGATCCGTTCCCAGCTGCCGGCGCCGATCTTCCGGTAAACCACATAGTTGCTGATACCGTCCACTGCCTCCCACTTAACCAGCAGGCTCTTGTTGGCGTTCGTGCAGGATACCATCGTCGGGCCGACGTAGAAAGTAATGCTCTTCCCCACGGAGTCATAAGGTCCGTAATAGTCCCCGGCGGAGTCCAGGCAGCGGACATAGTAGGTATATTTCACATTGTTCAGCACATCCGTATCATTATAGGAAGTGCCGGTTTGAGTTGTAACGGTAAACCAGTCGCCGTCCTCCGTTTTCCGGTACAGGCGGTATTGTTTCGCCCCTTTGATTTTGGGCCATTCCACATGAATATGCCCGTTTCTGTTCGACAGGCTGCTGATCTTTACCGTTTTGGTAAAGACCGCTGTCGCAATCGCGCTTACAGGGCTCAGCACTGCTTTGTTGTCTTTCGTGACCACCCGCACGCGATAGTAGTATGTTTTGCCATATGAAACCTTTGTGTCAACATAGGAATTCACATACGTTGTGCCGATCGTCTTCCATTTGCCGCTCCCTTTTTTGCGTTCGACTCTGTAAAGCGGAGCACCGCTGACGGCTCGCCATTTCAGCGTAATATTCTTTTCGCTGGCCGTCGCCTTCAGTTTTTTTGGCTTGCTGAAATAATGGATGGAAACAGCTGCCTTGCTGAAGTCGCTGTTCACCTTCCCGTTGGCCTTCAGCGCTCGAACGGCATAGTAATTCGTCGCGTTGTTCACGGGGTTGGTGTCAACATACGATTTTTTCGTAACATCTGCGATCGCTTTCCAGTCCGCCTTGGGCGACGTCCGCCGGTAAACCCGGTAACCTGCGGCGCCGGAGGAGCCTTTCCAGGTGATCTTGATACCGTTGCTGTTGAGAACAGCCTTCTTCATCACCGGCGCGCTGTACTTTGCGGCGGACGCTATCGTCGGCAGCAGCGTCGTCCCGATCAGCACGATGCAAAGTAAGAGCGCGATCAGTCTTCCCTTTGTGAATCCTCTGCTCATTGCCTTCTTCTCCATTTCTTCGTTAAAATTTCATGAAAAAATGTTTCCATTCCATTTCTACAGGTTCATATTTTATCACATTTGACCCCGGGTTTACAACCACATATGTAGTGGCTCTGATTGTTTTGCAGCGGCAGATATTGTTTTCACCTGTCTCCGCGGCGCGAGAAAAGGCCGGCTCCCTTCGGAACCGGCCGCATTTTCGTATGAGTTTTATTTGACGGTAACCTTGAGTTCAACCCTGGCCCCGCCGTCCTTCGATTTGCAGGTAATCACGCATTCGCCCTTGCCGACTGCCGTGACCTTACCCTTGCTGCTGACCTTGGCGACGGTCTTGTCGCTGCTGCTCCAGACCAGCTTCTTGTTCAGTGCATCCGCGGGCTCGATGGTCGCCTTCAG